>Ga0164315_10003210_pt1 | contig 12654 bp, 9 predicted proteins | sample GuaBasSedimGuay6_FD_113737 | JGI IMG/M metagenome (GOLD analysis project Ga0164315, IMG submission 113737) | Subseafloor sediment microbial communities from Guaymas Basin, Gulf of California, Mexico - Guay6, Core 4569-2, 0-3 cm | ecosystem: Environmental > Aquatic > Marine > Hydrothermal vents >... | reverse complement strand
GTACATGTACCCCCATTATCTCCATCACCATCCAGTGATTGAGATTTGATTTGTCAAGGGTAAAGTATATACCAACGCTGATTATACCTACCATAAACAGTACTACGATTATAGCAATTAAGTTATTGTGCTTTTTCATTTTAATGTCCTCCCAGACTAAATGAATTTTATCAACACCTTATGGTGACGATAATAATAATATCTATATGAAAACGCTTCAAAAAAAGTGGGTTAGATTGATTAGAATCTAACACCACATAACCCGAAGTATGGGAGACACCAAATTACGATAGTCACTGGTGTCGGGTTTGTATATAGGAGGACATCTGTGCCTCCCATACTAAATAATATCTATATCAAATTTGCGATAATAGTTATGCAATATACTACAACACAACTTAAAGTATTTGGTGAAACGATTGAAGTTTTGAATTTTCATTATACTGATTATATTGATGCTGAAAATTGCTATAACCGACTGATACGAACTATTCGTAAAGATAAAGAACGGTACTACAATTGCGCAGTTGCCGTTAATGACCAAACTAAACAACGGAAATTTAGAGGAATTAAAGCTAACAAACTATAATTAATAATTATTATTCTATACTCCTAATGAACATATTGATACTGTTTATATAACCAATAATTATAATATAACTTATACTTAGGAGAATTAGAAATGGATAAGACAGTTTTAGGAATGGTGCAAGGTGGAATGCAACCCGAACTGATATGGACTTTAATTCAGTTAATGATTACATTCTTTATTGTACTTTGGCTCAAAGGCATTATTACAGATTACTCTGATTATCGTAAGGTTCGTGGTAATAAGAGAATCGCTCTTGGTGCATGGTTACGAATTGGAACTTCTACAGGTTTTGTTGATTGTAAAATTACAGCAATCAATCCTGGTAGAGTATTGTTGGAAGGTAAAGAAGTTATTATCGATATTCCAATCCATTCATTCATGACTATGCAGAAAGGTATTCTTAAACGATCTCCGGAAATTGGAGATGCTGAAGCTGAATCCGATGAAGGATAATTTGTAATATTGTTACACCAAATGATATAAATTATTAGGCAATTACTATGGCTGATATTTCTGTTTATAAATTTGGTATAACTGGTAACACCGGTGGAACTGGTGGTGCTGGTGGAACTGGTACTTCTGGTGAATCTGGAGGTACCGGCTCTACTGGTGGCTCTGGTGGCTCTGGTGCTACTGGTCATACTGGAGATCAAGGTCTGCGTGGAGAAGGTTTTAACGTCGATCAACATTATATAAATTTTGCTGAGGCAGACATTACCCTGATAGAAAATAATTCGGGAGCATCTGTCGACGATGTATATGTAGTTACAATATACTCTGATTTAAGAACAAATAAAAATTTACCTGCTGGTATAGCTGGTGATATGTCTCGTCATATGATTATGTATGATGGCATTAGTTGGTATGATTGGGGACAATTTATTGGTGATACTGGTGGGACAGGAGATACTGGATCTACTGGTGAATCTGGTGATACTGGATCGACTGGTGAAACTGGTGCTGTGATTACTGGTGGAACTGGACATACTGGTAGTGTTGGACTCACAGGAGGTTCTGGTGGTACAGGTGAAATTGGTATATCTGGCCCTACTGGTGGAACTGGTGATGTTGGTCTTACCGGAGGTTCTGGTGGTTCTGGAGAAACTGGTGATACTGGTACTCAAGGGCAAATTGGATTAACAGGTGGGTCAGGAGATACTGGAGATACTGGAGATTTAGGTCTTACCGGTGGAACTGGTGATCGAGGACAACTTGGATTACCTGGTGATGTTGGTGAAACTGGTGGTACTGGTGATGGAATTACTGGTGGAACTGGTGATGCTGGTCACTCTGGTGGAACTGGTACTCGTGGGGAAAGTTTCAGTATCGATAAACAATTTATTACATTTTCTGAAACTGAAGTCACTTGGGTTGAAACCTTTTCTAATGCATCGGTTGACGATGTGTATGTAGTTACAATATATTCCGATTTACGTACAAATAAAAATATACCAATTGGTATTGTTGGAGATATGTCTCGTCATATGGTTATGTATGATGGGATTAGTTGGTATGACTGGGGACAATTCATTGGTGATACTGGTGGATCTGGTGATACTGGAACTACCGGTGATACTGGTGGATCTGGTGATACTGGAACTACTGGTGCTGTAGGTGCTGTGATAACTGGTGGAACTGGTCATACTGGTGCTACTGGTCATACTGGTGCTACTGGTCATACTGGTCCTACTGGTGATACCGGTGATACAGGTACTACTGGTCATACTGGTAACACAGGTCACACAGGGGATTCTGGTGGATCTGGTGCTACAGGTGCCGAAGGTAGTTTTACTGGACAATCAAGCTTTTTTGAAGCTTATGATGTTACTGGTGGGCAAGTAGTTTCTTCTACACCAATTGCGTTGAATTTAGATACTGTTAGACAAAACAATGATGTTAGTACATTTTCTTTATCTGGAGATGTATTGACCATTACTACTGACGATGAATTTTGTTTCTTATTTAATTGTGGAGTAACCAATCCAGATAATGCTAGAAGTTCAGTTCGAATGTTTCTTGAAATTAATGAAGGTTCTGGATGGGTTGAAATTGAAGGAACTTCAGCATTCATGTATGCTCGAGGATATGATGATTCTCAATCTGCATCTGTTACAGCACTGATTGGTGTAACTTCTGGTGATCAATATCGTATTGGTGTTGAAGTAGCTAATGGAATAGCAACTGGAATAACTACAGTTGCTGAAGCTTCGAATTTAATGTTGTGGAATTTACAATCAAATACTGGAGCTCCGGGTGCTATTGGTGGTACTGGTGCGACTGGTCACACTGGTGCAACTGGTACTACTGGTCATACTGGTGCAACTGGTGATTTAGGTCTTACTGGTGGAACTGGTTCAACTGGTGCTATTGGTTCAGATGGTTTTGATGGATCTATTGGATTAACTGGTGGTTCTGGTGGATCTGGTGATATTGGTGATACTGGTGGAACTGGAGATTTGGGTATTACTGGTGGATCTGGTATGCCTGGTTCAGTATCTGCTATTGGTGATACTGGTGGATCTGGTGAGACTGGATATACTGGTGATACTGGTGATACTGGTGCTACTGGTACGTTTGGATTGACTGGTGGAACTGGATCTACTGGATCTACTGGTCATACTGGTGACACTGGTGACACTGGTGACACTGGTGATACTGGTGCTACTGGTCATACTGGTCATATTGGTATAACTGGTGGTACTGGTAATACTGGTGATACTGGTCATACAGGACATACTGGTGATTCTGGAGATACTGGTGATACTGGTGATTCCGGACAATCTGGTGGAACTGGTGGAACTGGTCTTCGTTCAATACTTGCTGCTGTAGCTGTATCGAATAGTACATCACAAGCTCTTGGTACAACATTATCCAATATATTATTTGATAATACTGATTTTGAAAACCAATCATCACTTATGTATCATGATGGTAGCAATACAGATAGAATATATGTTACTGAAACATCGACATATATGATATCATTTCATGGGTCTGCTCTTGATGGTGCTGATACATGGTATGAAGCTTCTTTTATCATTAATGATTCAACATTGGTTCCAGGTAGTTTAGCAAGAGTCGATCTTCCTAGAAATAGACAACATATGATTTCTAAATTAGTTCCTGTTGAATTAACTGCTGGTGATTATATTTCAGTACAGTTTGATAGTGAACGAGATTCTGAGTTAATAGCTGGTGCTACGTTTTCTGTTATTAAACTTGAGGGAATCACTGGGTCTATTGGTTCTCCTGGTTCTCCTGGTAATACCGGTGGATCTGGCAATGTTGGTTCTGTAGGTAATTCTGGTGGATCTGGAGGCTCTGGTACTACTGGAGATACCGGAAATACTGGAGCTATTGGAGCTGGTCTGCAACCGGATATGTGGATTGCATCATTTGATGAATCTGATGTGGCTTGGGTTGAAGCTAACTCCGGAGCAACATCTATTGATCCATATCAGCTTATTATTAACTATGATGATCGGTCTAATCAATCATTACCGGTTGGTATTGCTGGAGATGTATCGTCTCATGCTATTCAATATGATGGTACTACTTGGGAAGATTGGGGTATAGTTATTGGAGATACTGGTGGTACAGGCAATACTGGTGGATCTGGAATTATTGGTGGATCTGGAGGATCTGGAATTGTCGGTGGATCTGGTGGTACTGGCCCTACTGGTGCGCCTGGACCACTTACTACTGGTGGAACTGGTAATACTGGTAATACAGGTGCTACTGGTGCTACAATCGATATGGCTGGGTTGCATATTTCACGAACAACTAATTTAACGTTAACTACATCGTGGCAGGATATACCATTTGATACTACTCGATATGAAAATGATCCAACAATTATTGAACATAATGATTTGGATAATACTAGGATTGATATTAAAGTTAATTCAACATATTTATTACTTAATTCATTTAAAGTGATGCCAACATCGACAACAGATATCGATACACAGATTATTGTTAATGGTACAACTGTCATTCCAGGTAGTCAATCTACGGTTAATGTATATCAAACAGAACGTCATGATTGTAATGTATCTGTACCATTTACATTACATGATGGAGATTACGTTCAATGTCAAATTAGATCTGATAGTTCTGCTGTATTGTATGAAGGTTCTCATTTTACTATGGTTAAGCTTGATGCTATGCCTGGTGAAACTGGTGGATCTGGTGGATCTGGTTATACTGGTCATACCGGCCATACTGGTCCTACTGGTGCTACTGGTGCTACTGGTGCTACTGGTCATACTGGTTCAACTGGAAATACTGGACATCTTGGTGATACTGGTGATACTGGAACTACTGGTAATACTGGCAATACTGGTAATACTGGAGATACTGGAGATACTGGACATAGTGGATCTACTGGTGCGACTGGTCATACCGGCAATATTGGTAATACTGGATCTACTGGTGCCATGGGAGAAGCGTTCATTCCAGATCGTTGGGATGAATCATTTGTTCAATCGGATGTTACTTGGATTGAGGTTAATTCTGGAGCAACAATTGTAGATCCATATGTAGTAGTTATTAATATTGACAATCGTATAGATCAGAGTTCTCCATCTGGAATTAATGGCGACATGACTGGTCGAATTGTATTGTATGATGGTACTGATTGGACTGATTGGGGTAATTTCTTAGGTTCTACTGGTGGAACTGGTGCTACAGGTGATACTGGAACTACTGGCGATACTGGTGATACTGGACATACTGGTGAGACTGGACATACTGGTGACACTGGTTCTCCTGGACCATTGCACACTGGTGGAACTGGTGCTACGGGTGATACTGGAACTACTGGTGATACTGGTGATACTGGACATACTGGTGAGACTGGACATACTGGCGATGCTGGTGTTGATGCTAATATTGATCTTGAAGTTGATGATACTTCAATTGTAACTGGAATTGAAACTTTGAATTTTGAAGGTAATGTTTCTGTAGTTGATAATGGTGCAAATAAAGCTACCATAACTATGGATCTTCCTAGAATTATTCAAGTTTCAGATGCTATTGGTGGACAGGACATTAATGTTACTACACCAGTAGCAATACCATTTAATACTGAAGACTTTAAAGATGCAGATACATATATCCATGATAATTCAACAAACCCATCTCGAGTAACATTACTGGTTGATGGTATATATCGTATGAATTATGGTGTTAACTTTGAAGCTGGTACTGGTAGAAGAATACCTCGATCTCGTTTACGTACAAATGGAACAACATATTTAAATAATACACAATCTCATTCATATACTCGTAATAGTACTGATGATACTGGTATGTTAGGAGCTTCTTCATTAATACAACTATCAGTAAATGACTATATTGAAATTATGTGTGATGCTACTGGTACGATTGGTGCAGTATCAACAATCGCAAATGACGTGTGGTTTTCATTAGAACTAGTAAGGAGGATTTGACATGGGACTTAGAACAGTTATGACAATGGCTAGTGGAATTAGCTTATCCGATGGATATGCTATTGTTATATGTTGTACCTTTAAGTATATTGATCCAATATCATGTTCTGTTAAAGTTAACATATATAAAGATAAAGATTCATATGATTTGGGACGAGCAGAAGTTATTCAATTGGATTATAAATGTACACAAGAGACATTCAGTTCATATTTTTCTGAAGACGTTTTAATTCAAGATGGAATATCTGTATTATCTCAATCATATGAGTTTTTGAAGACATTCCCTCAGTTTACTGAATATATTATAGAGGATCCAAAATGATAGTTAATGCAACTAATATCACTGAAGAGATTATTTCACTTTCGGCGATATCAATAAATTTAGTACCAAATGTTGTATTGGATCTATTGGATTCTGCTACTATTTTCGAACTTCAATCCTGTTCCGAACTATTTAATTATATAACGTCGAACAATATTATAATTAGTGATGGTGTTAACCAATTATCATCAATTTCTGCTATTAAATATTTAATGAATGAATCATTGGCTCCAACGAGTCTTGATGGTAAGCCACAGATTCATCAATCATCACGCCCAGCTAATACTACTACATGTTGGATGGGTTGTGGTGATGATCTTGCATCTCCGGCAGATTGTTTTGGTAAAGGTGAACCGGTAGTAATTAATCATCGGATAGGTGAACAAGATTCACCAATATATATTGATTTCTTAACTATTGATAATACAACATACATCCATGAAGGTCATGTTTCATATGGTAATGCTGTGTTTGATAAAATATATTGTCAAATTGTACCTCAAATTGTTGATTATACTTCAGGTACGAATACAAACTATCAAACATATAATGGAATTATTGTTCCGGCTGCTGGTACTGGTGATGTTGATCTTGACCCTGCTAAAATCATTCTACCTAATGGTGGTTTGGTTCAAGTTAAGTATGATGAGAATGGTACTAAGACTTCTGCTGGGTTTTGGAATGCCGATTGGAATTCTGAAACAAAACAGTTTGATGATATTGCACCAGTTGCTGATGGATCCGGAGAATATAATTTCTTTTACTATGAAATGTTATTTGCTACATTTGTTATTGATCATTTATTTGGTTCTGGTAGTCAATTATATCAGTCTTCAGATGTTGATCGGTTATGGCATGGTATGCGAATACGAGTATTAACAGAAACTTGCGGACTTGATTGGAATCATGAAAATATTGAAGATCATGATTGGCAAATGACAGTTCGTTTTACGATGCATCGAACGAGGTTAACGTAATGGGATGGTTTACTTCAATTAAAAAAGGAATCATTAATTCATTTGGTAATATACGGATATACAAAGGTGGAATTGTACTCTGGGGTACAGCTAATTATGGCATCAATGGTGAACATCAACGAGCAATATTAAACGTTATTGAACCTGGAGATATCATCTTTCGTAGATATAATGCTTACATTGGAAGTATTGCAGTTCCTGGATATTGGTCACATGTTGGTGTATATGTTGGAGATAAATACAATGTCATTCATGCTGCTGGTGGTGGTGTTACAACGGATGATATCCTTACATTTATGCGAGCTGATAGCTTATGTTTAGCTAGATGTGCAGATCCAATTAGAGTAACAGCTGCTCTTAAATATAGTCGAGATGAATTGGAAGCGCAAACTCCATACGACTATGATTTTAAAGCTAAGAATGATGCCCTATATTGTTCAGAGTTAGTGTGGAACGGATTTGGTCAACCACAATGTGATCGAAAAATAGATAAATATATCATTCCAGATGATCTACTTAATGTAGATATATTCGATACACTAATTACTATAAAGAATTGATATGACAACTCAAGCGTTTGTTAAAGGTCGAAGTCTTAGACAGAATACATATCATGGTATCATATTAGATGATGAAGATTCTAAGAACCAAGGTCGTTATAAAGTACATATTCCAGAATTACAGCATCTGATTGAAGATGATAAAGGTATATATATTAAAAATCAAAATCATAAATGGAGATATACCCCAAGTAAATATTATATGTATGGAACCTATTTGCCGTTACAAGAAGGAACTTTAGTAATCGTTAAATTCTATGAAGATGATTTAAATACTGGATTTATCGATAGAGTTATATCTGATCAAATTGAAAAGTCACAACCACATCTAGGCGTTGAAAAGGAACCGAAATCAACTAAAGATAGAGATGATATCCATGTTATATTTAAAACACCGAAGTATCACAATGCTTTAATGATATTTGAGGATACGGAGGATAATGGATTGGATAAGAAGTTAATACCTAATTCTATTCATTTATACTATAATATGATGAGAACCTCTATGATAATTAATGAAGAAGGTATTCATTGGTTTACTATGGATAACTATGGTATTACTGTTGCTAGAGAATATCAGAAGTGGGTTATGGGTGATGCTAATGATTGGGTGTGTGGTGCTCGATCTCGTGTAACCAATAAAGAAGAGTATGTTGCTGTTGTTAAAGATAAGCATACTACTGTTGGTAAACAAACTCGTTTCTTCTCTAAGAAGAGTTTTAATGTTCAATCGGATGATTTGATTGCTATGGATGCTGATGAAATCTATTTGAATAGTGATCGTTCGATGAAAGCTGAAACAAGTGAGAATTCAATTGGCGCTGATACTTGGGGTTATACTAAGAAGGTAAGGCAGAAGCCATATCCTAAACCTAAGCAGGATAAGCCTGATTTAGAGTATCAAGATAATGATATAGCTGGTTCTGAAGATCCAGACGATAAATATTTGTGACAATTATATACTTGGGAGACTGGACTAACATCCAGCCTCCCGAGATTTACCGCAATTTATAGTACAACTTGAACTTAAAAACTAGTTCTTTAATAAAATTATGAGGTGGTTTCATGCTTATATATGGACCCGAGATGATCGGTGGTACTGATGTTAGACAGTATGATGATTTACCACCCTGGACAACAGAATTAATTGGAACAATCATCTTTGTTGTTAATGACGATATGTTTTATTTTGCTTCACATGCTAGATGGTTAGTATTGCCTGATGATACTAAAAATCAAGAGGATATGCGTAAACTTGGTGGTACTGGACATCCTGGTGGTACTGGTGCTACCGGTCCTCGTGGTCCTATTGGTCCGGTTGGTTCTACTGGTGGTACAGGTTCTACTGGACATACTGGACATACTGGTGGATCTGGACCTACTGGAGGGTCTGGTGGAACTGGTGGGTCTGGAGCTACTGGAGCTACTGGAGCAATTGGAATCCAGGGCGTTCAAGGAGAATGTGTTGGTGGTCCACCTGGTGGTACTGGTGGTACTGGTGATGCCGGTATTGCGGCAACTTTGATTGGTGTAGGTGATAGTGCAACATTATTATGTATGGTTAACGTTGAACTTAATGGTAGATCTGGTGATGTTGTAGCAGTTAAATTTACAAATGTATATAATTCATTTGACATCCTTGAAGTTGAAGTTTCGAAGGGTACTATGGTAGACAATATAATATTATCTCCAGATGGTCAAACAATATCTATATATCCAGCATTCTTTACTACACATAACATTAAATCAACAATGCCTAATCTCATATACAATAATACAGGTAAAGAAGCTCAAGTCTTCACAAATCAATATTTTGACATCAAAGTGTTTCACCCGCTAGATGGTAGATTTCAAGACATTACCGGGTGGTTGGATCATGGGTCATCGATTAAATTCCAAGTATTATATGTAGCTGTTAATAAATTATGTGATATGAATGCTGTTGTTGAGTTTGTTGATTTTACATCTGAAAGTTTAAGTTCAAGTACAGATTATCCATATGTTGAAGATCAACGAGGATATGCTGGTGCTGGATCTCATTTTGATGTTCAGTTTACACCTAAGATACCTACAGCATTTGCATACGATAGTGTTGCTTTTGACTTCGATTACAATACTGGTGGTACTGGTGGTATTGGCGAAACATATACTGAAAACTCAAGTACATCATGCAATTATATTGAACCTGGAACATATGCTGTGAGAATGATTGTTACTGGAAGTGCATTTGGTGAAGTCATCATTACTAAAGATAGTTTCATTGATGTAATTCCAGCGTTAGATACAGGATTTACTATTGAATTTGTAACTGATGAACCTGGAGTATATCCTAAGAAAGTTAAATTTATTCCAGATATTGCAGGTGGTGATCATTATTGGTATCCTAACTTTAATGAAGAACCAGCCGCAGTTATTGAAGAATCGTCACCAACATTTACATATGCTGGTATGACTGGTGGTATTGGTGAAGCATATTATAAAGTTAAACATGAGATTTCGATTGATGGTCGAACTGAGGATGCGACTACAAATTTAACATTGGTATTTAATCCAATTGAAGACTTCATAATCGAAATACTCAATTATGATGATTGGGATCGTTATGTTACGGTTAGACTGACCGATACTACAGTTCCAGATGACGTTTTAGTATCATGGCAATGGAACATATATGAATACATAGATGAAGGATTTAAATATCCACAAGTTCAAGGTAAATCTGTAGAGTTTCAATATGAATTAGGATATCATAATGATTACAATGTACCAGTTAACTTTACAGCTATGGGAATGGATGAAAATCTACACGATGCACCTATTGGTAATTTAGTTATTAATATACCATACATTGAACGTGGAATAATATGTGGTGGACAGTATGGATACTATACATGGAATATTGATTCACTATGGGTTATTAATCCCCAAAATAGTAGTAATACTACATTGTTTGGAACATTGAGTCTTGCAACACAAAACAATGTTGGAGCATCTAATGGAAGTATGAGTTCTGGATTGATTGTTACAGGTCATGCTGCAACTCAGAGTGACATTGGTCTCATATATGATACTGTAGAAATATATAAAATTAAGACATTTGCAAGTACATCTGGTGGTCATATGCGACTTGGTGTAGCAGCAACCAATAGATGTGCATGCTCAAACTTAAACAATGACAAAATAGTAGTGGCTGGTGGTCTGACTGACTCAGCCGTTAAGCTATCAAGTATTGAAATATTTACTATAAGTACTGGAGCAGATCTCTCTACCTTTGGTAATTTGTCAGCAGGAATCGATTATGCTAGTGCATCTTCTAATGGGACAAATAATAAAGGATTCATCATTGGTGGCATGACTACAACAATTGCCGTTCAAGACATTATTAATTTTGATTTTACGGTCATGTCGGTTATCAATAGTTTCTCAAATTTAGTTACAAATATTATAGGTGCATGTGCCATATCTAATAGTACCAATAACCGTATACTAATAGCTGGTGGCCAAAATGATAACCCTATAGGAATACCTATAAATAGAATTGAGGCGTTCAATACTAATAGTTCCGGTAATACAACCTACTTCGGTACACTATACTCAGGAAAGACTAAAGTTGCAGGTTTCTCTACGGGTATTGATAATAAAGGTATCTTTACTAATGGTAGGAGTGAGATTAATGATAACTTTCAAGATCAGAATTATTGGTTACAATGGAGTACAGATATTGAAATAGTTAATATTATCTCTGGTGCTAATACTGATGTATTTGGTCAACTCGTTGATAGTAATGGTTTTGGTACTGCTGGCTCTGCTGGAATGTCAAATTCTATATAGTTATTATCTACTAATTATATATAGATATGATAACTATAAGCGAATACGCTACGCTTAATAAATATATAGTGGAGAATAAAACTTTGAGGTAATTCAGATGAACATGGAGTCGTCTGGATTATCTCGTTGTTTTATTATTTAAAAAAAATATAAGTGGTACAATCTAAATTAATAGACTGTACCACTGTTGAACCAATTCTCTTCCTAATTATACAATATAGGAGTAAGCCTTGATGGATCCCCAAGGGAAACCTTCAGTGACATCACCTTCATCACCTTTCATTGATACTTCAATTCCAGATGCTGCTTTGCTCATGTGAAGGTTGGTTACATCTTCACCTTCAATGAATTCAACATCATCTGCAGTTTCGAGTTTGATGTTAATTGATGAAATCTTTTCCATATTTACTACTCCTCATAAGGGTTAGTTACTTACCGACCATGAATCGGTAAAAAAAGGGATACCCAACATAGGGTACCCCAAGAACAAAACAAGGTTGCAAGGACCTCATTTTATATGATAATTAATATCTATATGAAATTATCCAAAATTTCCTTCAATTCCAGCATCTTTAAATGATGTGCATTGGAAACTAGATATGATTGCATTGTTGTATATCCTGATATCCACAGCACTTAATTTCTGTTCAATCATATTAAATAGATTCACATCATCTTCTGTTGGATATGAATTCATGTCAGCTTCTGGTTGTGAATGAACTAACAATGTCTCATTGCCACCTTTAGCAATTATTGTATCGATAATTTGTTGAGGTTCAATGTCGATTGATGTTGCAGTAGCATTGTCTCCGACTTTAGCTACACCAACACCTGTATTGTTATTAAATACAATGATGCCATACTCCATTACATCTGATGAAAATCCATTTGGAAATAATGTGTTAATGAATTTAAGTAG
>Ga0164315_10003209_pt1 | contig 12655 bp, 10 predicted proteins | sample GuaBasSedimGuay6_FD_113737 | JGI IMG/M metagenome (GOLD analysis project Ga0164315, IMG submission 113737) | Subseafloor sediment microbial communities from Guaymas Basin, Gulf of California, Mexico - Guay6, Core 4569-2, 0-3 cm | ecosystem: Environmental > Aquatic > Marine > Hydrothermal vents... | reverse complement strand
TCCCCTCACCAAAAGATGATATTGACGGTAGTGAAGTTGGAAGGGTTTATTGGGTGGAAAAGAACCTGGAACGTATTGCCGAATATTGCCAAAAAGATGTGTTGGCTGTAGCTCAACTATTTTTAAGATACAAGGGTGAAGATTTAATCCTGCCTGAGAATATTCAGGTTGTTTAAGAAATATACTGGAATGAAATCTGTGAACTAAAAATAAGATCTAAAACCTCTACAAAACAACAAGCTTATACAGAATAACAAAATATCTCAAAAGCATTAATACTCCCAAAAATCACGCTTTTTATTTAATTCTTCTTCAGCTTTAAGCATGTCTTCAGGAATTAATTTCATGAAAGATATGTGTTGTTCAATTGCATAGGATATTTTTTCGACTAATTCGTCCACACTTTCTTTATCGTAATCAATTTCAAGGGGTTCTTTAATTACAATTGATTGAAGTATACCACGTTTTTTAATAAGCAAACCCTTTTTGTCGAATGATCGTCTGAAACCATCAATAACAATGGGAACCACAATGGGTTTATAATTTTTAATAATATGGGCCGTTCCTTTTCTTATAGGTCTAAATGGTTTTGTAGTTCCTTGCGGAAAAGTAATTACCCATCCATCCTCAAGTGCCACACCAATTTGTTCCGAATCACTTGGATTAACAGGTCTTTGAATATCTTTACCAGCCTCACGCCATGTTCTATCAACAGTTATGGCCCCTCCATAAGCAAAAATTCTTGGTAACAAGCCTTTTTGCATTGTCTCTTTCGCTGCCACAAAGTAAATATTAAGTTTGGGTTTTGTCAAATATCTTATTACCCCTTTAATATTATCCTTTCTGCCTTTTAAAGATGCATTAAAAACATGGAGCATAGCAGCAACATCCGCAAAATAGGTTTGATGATTAGAAACAAATAAAACATTCCTTTCAGGTAAACTACGAAGTATATCGGAGCCTTCAATTTGCAATTTATTAAATCCCCGATACCGCCTATGAGAAATGAGCCCGAATCCTTTTATTAGCCAGTTTTTAAGAAATAAAATATGCCCAAACGGATTTCTTTTTACTAATCCCATATAAATGTTTATTTGTCAAAGGCGAATGTACAAAACATAATACAGTTTAAAGAATTAAATATTTTTCAATTAGGACAATCGCATTCAAAAATATCATCGGTGCGCTGCACCTTAATTTTGTTTATGATATAATTTTGTTACAAATATTACCGGTGTTCCACACCTTAAATATCTGAAAAGTGGCAGAGCCACGTTAATATTTGTAAGTCAGTACATATACACGAATAATAGGTGCATAGCACCGGTAACAAATGATTTTAAATACAATTCCCTAATTTTTCAATCGTTTAAAATCAGATTCAATCTGTTTTTCCGGTGTAATAACATCCAATTCTTCATAATATTCTGCACGGTCTATAATTTCACCAATTAAAACACTAGCAAGTATCCAAAAGTTTAAATTTGAAAAGTCAAAAAACCAGAATATAAAAGGAAAAGAAATGAGCATATCTAAACGCCATCCTGAAATAAACAATCTAAAATTCAAACCCGCCTTCCAAAAATAATATTTTCGGTAAATGTACAAGCCTGCTTTTAAAGAGGCTACTAACAAAAACATTAAATAATTATTAAAAAATAGTGAAGTAATTAAAAATCCGGTAAGTACCACATGAGCACTGTGTAGTTCAAACGGTGTTGGCTGAATAACTATACGATACACTTTATCAATTGAAATTAACAGGAATACACCCGACAATAAGGCAATATATGTAAAGATAACATGCTGAAAAATAAAGAAATGTGAAGCCGTCGCTATAAAAAATAGACTAAAAGATATAATTTCCCTGCTAAGCCATGAATTTTTCACATTAAAAAATGCACGATAAGCACTGTTTTTTTTACCCAGATGAAATAAGCTAAAAAACCCGGCAAGAATATTTACAGAAATAAAAACATATGAATTAATTGGAAAATCAAAAAATACTGAAGCGAAAAATTCAGCAACCAAATAAGCCATGCTAAGGGTAAAAATTACCAAAGGCCATTCCTTTTTAAAAGTAATTTTTGATTCTGGACTTATTTCCTTGATAATCCTCGTTGATTTATTTACTTCAGGAATTATTTCCGGCTTTGCATTTTCATTTCGCAAAGAAATTATATTAATGGATGGCCCGATATCAAAATTATCAAATCCCACATTTTCTGTAATTCTCTGACCATTTTGTTCTTCAACATAATCCAGAGCTCCGGTAGGACACAGATTGGCACAGGCAGGTTTTAACCCTTCACTAGTACGGGATACACAAAAAGTACATTTTTCTACAATGCCTTTGGATTGATTAAACTTTGGAGCATCATATGGACAAGCCCACGTACAATACTTACATCCAATACAGTGATTCTCGTTATGAACTACTGCTCCACTTAATAAGTCTCTTGTATAGGCAAGTGCCGGACAGTTATGCATACATGGTGCATCATCACAATGGTTACATGCCAATGAATAATGAAAAACAGCCAGTTCCGGATAATGAAACTGATTAAAAGTGTTTACTTCACGCCAGTTAATGGGTAAATCTGTTTTATTTTCAATAGCACAGGCAACCACACATGCATGACACCCCACACAATAATTCGTATCAAACTGAAATATTTTTTTTATTTGCATATTCCTATCGGCAACAGACTAACCTACTTTATTTTTTGAGGTTAAAATTCCACAATTAATAAATATCAATTCTTAATAAAGTATAAAAAGATGTACTTATCGCAATTTATTTATTTTTGTCACGTTTATGACTTATCATGTTCGACTATTCAAAAATAAGTAGAATTAACAAGAAAACTACACATAGATCAATAATAAATTTAATTAAGATATGATAAATTCAATCAGGCTATTTTACACCTTAGCAGCTGTTTTATTTTTTAGTTTTGGTTCATTTGCTCAGGAAATGCAATGGTATTCATGGGAAGAAGGTTATAAAAAGGCAAAAGAAGAAAACAAAATCATTGTACTTGATGCTTATACTGAATGGTGTGGTTGGTGTAAAGTAATGGACAGAGAAACTTATTCTCAAAAATCAGTACAAGATAAAATTGAGGCAGAATTTATTGCTATTAAGCTTAATCCAGAACTTTCAGGCACATATGTATTTGAGAGCAATAACTATTCAGGTGATGAATTGATAAAAAAACTATCAAAAAACAAATTCAGAGGATACCCCTCTACCTTCTTTGTTTACCCAAACACAGGCAATTCATATATGGAAGTTGGCTATATAAAAGCAGATCCATTTGGCAAATTACTTAATAAGTATGCAACGAAAAACTGATATTGTCGTCAATAATCAATTGGTCATCAGTCATTTTTGGCCTTATTGAACTTCTTTCAAATAATGTAGAAGTTAGCAGTAATCAGTCCACAGTTCTCAGACATTGAAAAGTATGCCTACTGTAAACTGGAGACTGCTCACTTTTAAAGCAAATAAATGAGCGAAAATGTAGATTATGATATGTCTGGGCGCACAAATTTCACAACTTCCACCATATTGTCATGAAAAGCTGTTCCATACCCCATATCTGTTTCCCTGCCTTTAGATAGAAAATTTGGGGTTCCACCATCCTGTATCCACCAACCATTGGTCAAAACAACACATGATTTTTTTATTCCATAATCTAAACGTGCCTTTACATGAACAGAACCCCGGTCATTAAAAATCTTTACCATATCGCCTTCCGAAATATTCCTGGATTCAGCATCATCAGGGTGCATGTTTACAATGGGTTGTGGGCTGAATAATTTTATTATTTTCAGGTTATTAAACTGTGAATGTATCCTGTTTTTAGTATTGGGGCTCATAAAATATAAAGGAAATTCCGGAGATGTTTTATTGTTTTCAGCCAATGGGGTGTATGTTGGCAAGAGATCCACCCCCCAAAGTTCCTGAGCCTGTTTAGAATACAATTCAATTTTCCCTGATGGTGTGCTAAACTTCAAATCTGCAAAAGCAATTTCTTGGTGATTTTTAGCTATTTGGGGTCCTTCTTTTAAATCATCCCAATTCAGTTCAGGAAATTCTTTCAGCTTATTCTTCAAAATATTTTCTACTGCTTCTTCCCCGGGTTCGATTAAATATTGTTTTATTTCTTCTTCAGCATAACCCAATTTCTTCGCTAATAAGTAATAAATCTCTGTTTCCGGTTTGACTTCATCCGCAGGTTCTACAACCTTTGGTTTTAGTTGTACATAAGGGTTCCAGTACCCACCAATAATATCTGTTTGTTCAAACATATTTTTAGCAGGTAATATTATATCAGCTTCCAAAGCCGTATCAGTCATAAATTGATCTACAACTACCCGAAACTCCAATTTTCGAAATGCTTTTAAAATGGTATTTGTGTCCGGATTTTGAGTAACCGGATTTCCCCTTTCAACCCAAATCATTTTTAGTTCAGGATCAGCCATTTTAAGCATATCATCACCCAGTTTGGCCATAGACACAGCCCTGCGAAATACACCGCTTGATTTTTTTGTTGGATAATAACTTTCAGGTTCTTTTACTTTGTCAAACACGTAAGATTGTAAATTCGCATAATGCCAGCAAGCACCGGGTTTACCAATATTCCCGGTTATTACCAATAAAGCCAACAAACTTCTAACTGTTTGTCCACCATTTGAGTAACGTTGCATTCCAAATCCCGGTATCAAAGTCATTGGGTTTGTTGTACCAATGATTTCTGCTAATCTGTAAATATGAACTGCCGGAATTCCGGTAATTTCAGCAACGGTTGTCGGCGTATAATAAGAAACTGCTTTTTTAAACTCTTCGAAGCCTAAAACATTTTTACTAATAAAATCAGTATCTATTTGTCCGGTTTGAATTAGCAAATGGGCAATTCCCAAAGCCAAAGCAGCATCAGTTCCCGGCTTAATCTGAACAAGCATATCAGCTCTTTCAGCACTGGGGGTTCGTCTTGGATCAATGACGATTAACTTTGCCCCTTTTTCTTTTGCTTTCATTATGGGAATCATTTCCTGAATATTTGATTCAGCTGAATTTTTCCCCCATAAAATTATTAAACGAGCATTTTCAAGATCCCATGGAACATTATGTTTGTTTTCACCAAGTGTAAGACGTGTTGCTTCTAATCCGGCAGGCCAACACAAATTACCATACATGGTCGTTGCCCCACCAATCATTTCCCAAAATTTTTGGCTAAACAAATTCAATAATCCCGACATTCCACTTGCAGCATAGAACAAAATACTATGATTACCATATTCTTTTTGAAAATGATTTATTTTTTCAGATAAAATAGAAAATGCTTTTTCCCAACTTATTATTTCAAATTGATCAGTTTCCTTATTTTTTAGCAAAGGTTTTGTAATTCTTTCTGGTGAATTTGCCCTTTCAATATATGCCAGCCCTTTTAAACATACGCCTTCAGGCGTTGCCAAATTTCCTGAATGAGGATCAATATTTACAACTTTCCCATCATCTACATGCACTTTGAAACTACAAGTACTATAACAGTTTCGGGGACAAGCAGTGGAATATATTTGCATATTCTTATTTACTATTGATGTATTTTATAAATTCAAATTTAGTTTTAATTTTCAGTTTTGCCGATAATCCTTTGGTAAACTTTCCAAAAGTTCTAATTATTAAAAACCTAGACATGTTATAATCAACAATAGATACTTATTAGCCAACTTTCGGAAAGTTCTCTGATATAATGGCTTTTAAAACTTATCGAACCACTGTTTTTTAGTAGAAATACATATTTTTAATTATTAAAAGAATTATCTACTTTTATAAAAATATCGTAAAAATTATCATTTTATTTATTATCGATGTTAACCATTAAAAAAATTGGAATATTCCCAGGCTCATTTGATCCTTTTACCATAGGGCATGAAGCTATTGTACGAAGATCATTACCTTTATTTGATGAATTAATTATTTCAATTGGATATAATTCAGCCAAACAGGGATTTTTCACTCTTAAAAAAAGAAAAAGCTGGATTGAAGATATTTTTTCAGATGAATCCAAAATATCAGTTGATACCTATGAAGGACTTACGGTAAATTATTGTAAAAGAAAAAATGCAAAATATATATTAAGAGGTTTAAGAACAGCAGCCGATTTTGAATATGAAAGAGCCATTGCTCAAATGAACCGAATGCTGATACAAGACATTGAAACTGTTTTTCTATTAACCTCTCCGGAACATTCGCCAATTAGTTCTACAATTGTACGTGAAATATTAAAACATGGTGGAGATGCCAGCCAATTTGTTCCGAAGGAAATTGATTTAAACTCCTAAATAAACACCTATGCGACGCAGGTTTCAGATACTCTTGACTTTTAGTATGGTCATTATTTTTCAAATTGCCTTTTGGGGTTTTGCTTTTCTTTCAAAAAAATATATCCATGATGAAATTGTTGAACAGGTAAAAAATGATAATAAAGTCATCGGTGAACAGATTATTCGGTTAATGCAAAAATCCTATCTTTCAAAGGCAGATTTTGAAACAGACCTAACTTTACAACACCTTTGTGATTCAATTAAGTTACCAAATGGGGGATTTATATGTGCTGTGGACAAAGCCGGAAACCTTGTTGCAGGACCAGGCTTAACCCCTGGAATGACTATGCCCTTTACACCTACTCTACAGGCCCACGGACAAACCGATCAGTTTGTGCCGGCAGAATTAAAATCAGACCAGATTTTTAACGGCCTTGCAAATTTTAAAAAAGAAGGTAGAACAGATTTAGTTTCTTCCCTGCCTTTAAATGATGAAGTCCGGTTATTTGTTCATCAAAATAAGGATATTATCGAACAAAGAGCTGCAAAATATGTTAAGCCTTTACTACTTATAGGACTAGTAATTACTTTTATCGTTGGCTTTTTTGCTTATTTCACCACAAACCGGATAATCAATAAATATGAAAGCAAAATTGAAGTTCAGAACAGGGAACTAAAAGATGCTCTGGAAGAAATTCGTTTACAAAAAGATGAAATTGAAAATAAGAATATTTCGCTGGAAAAACAGAAAAATATTGCTGTAGAACAACATAAAAAGATTGCACACCAAAACAAAGAAATTACGGATAGTATACAATATGCGAAGAGAATACAACATGCTACTTTGCCAAAAATTGAAATCAGTAAAGCTATTATTGATGATCATTTTATACTTTTCATGCCACGTGATATTGTTAGTGGTGATTTTTATTGGTATCATGAATTTGATGAGTGCGTGGTAATTGCAGCAGTTGATTGTACTGGACATGGGGTTCCCGGTGCATTTATGAGTATGATTGGTATCACATTCTTAAATGAAATTGTGGTAGAGAACGAAATGCGTGATGCAGGGAAAATATTAGATGAATTACGTAAAAAAATAATACATGCACTTGGACAAAAACGAACAGGTGGTGGTGCCAGTGATGGAATGGATATGGCACTATGTATAATTGAGAAAAGTACGAAAAGAATGCAGTTTTCCGGTGCATTCAATCCGCTTATTTGCATTAGAAATGAAGAACTTATTTCAGTAAAAGGAAACAGGATGCCTGTAGGCATATATGCTCGAATGGATGGAAACTTTGAAACACATAACCTCCAACTGGAAAGTAATGATTCTATTTATTTATTCTCAGATGGATATGCTGATCAATTTGGAGGTAGTAAAGGTCGAAAATTTCTATCAAAGAATTTCAGGAGTTTATTGCATCAAATTAGTACACTTCCTATGGAAGAACAAAAAAAGGTATTAAGGATTACCTTAAAAGACTGGCAAGGAGAAATGTCACAAGTTGATGATATACTAATAATCGGATTTAAAGTTATTTAAGGCAACCTCTAAAAATCCACTTATCTGCGTTACGCCAAAATTTTAAAACACTCATTTACAGAAGTAAAATCGAGCTTTAAAATTTTGGCAAGCCTTGATAACCGAATTTTTAGAAGCCACCTTAATTATTGAACTGGTTAAATATGTGAGTTTAAAAAAGAATAAAAAAGTTCAGATGAACTTGAAACAATATTGTTAAATTTCTATGCGTTAAATTATTGCTAACAAATTAACTCTTTTAGAGTTATCATAAATACAAAAGTCTTAATTTCTACTGTTAAGAATAATTTATATTTTCAGATGAAGAAAATTTTCACATTTTTTGCCATAATTTTTGCGCTTACAAATACTATTAATGCACAGATTGTTACTATAACAGGTAACGCAAAAACCTACGCAGGTGATGAGCTTGTATGGGAAACATATTCTGACCAGATAACATTTACCGAAAAACAATTAGGAATTAGTAAAGTAAATAATAAAGGGGATTTTAAATTTACGATCAACATTAACAAAGCCTGTATTTCTTTTATTCATTTAAATGTTTTTAAAGGTATTTTATACCTGGAACCGGGCAAATCCTATAATATTGTTCTCCCAAAAAAAACAATTAAATTACCTGAAGATGAACTAAACCCTTTTTTTGAAGAAACAGAGTTTTTTATCAGGTGTACAAATATTGATACTACCAATTTAAATTACCAGATTAAAAAGTTTGATAAGCTTTATGATTTGAATTTGACAAAATCTTTCGAACAATTTAAAGGAAAAGTAAATAAAACAGTAATTGACAGCATTGTCCAATTAATAGAAAAACGATTCACGGCAAGCAAAAACCAATATTTTAACAATTACAGAAAATATAATTATGCTACTTTGCGCCTTATTGCATATGAAAGAAACAAAAAAAGTTTTATAGAACAGTATTTTGCCCATGAAGAAATTCTTTATAATAATCCTGCTTATATGCATTTATTTAACCAGGTGTTTTATAATTACTTATCAGTACTTTACAGGGAGCCTAAAGGTAAAATAATCCCTTATAATTTAATAAAACAAAAAAGCCTGAGTAGTTTAAAATCTACTTTAGATTCCTTTCCATATTTAACGAATGATACCTTGCAGGACATGGTTATTTTGAAATCGATGTTCGATAACTTTTATAAGGAAGATTTTCCCCGAAAGTCCTTATTATTTATGCTTGACTCAATTAAGCTTAGCACCAATGTTAACGAAATTAGAACAACAAGCCAAAATATTAATAATAAGCTAACGACCTTATTGCCAGGCTACATTGCACCAAATTTCAAATTAAAGGATATAAATGGTAAACGGGTTAGCCTCGAAGATTTTAAAGATGAATTTGTTTACCTTAATTTCTGCAACCCAACCAGTTATAGTTGTCAAAAAGATTTTAAAACCCTTCAGGAATTAAACAATCAACAGTACGAACAATTTAAGATAGTAACCATTTGTGTTTGCAGTAGTTTTGAAGAAATGAAACAACTTGTAAAAGATAATAAGTTCAACTGGACATTTTTATATTATGAAAAAAATGATGAACTGTTAAAAGATTATAACGTACGCGTTTACCCAAGCTATTATTTAATTAACCCTGAAAGTAAACTAGTGATGTCGCCTGCCTTTCCGCCAACAGAAGCCAGTTTTGAAGACCGTTATTTAGATGCTTTAAAATCATGGAAAAAAGAGCTTGAAAGACGCAAAGCTGAGAAGAAAAAAAAGGGGCTGGGGAATAAATAAATCTTTAGCTCAGATTTACAATTTTACGTTCCAGCCCAACAAGGGTTTGAACCCTCGTTGGGCTAAGTGCCTTTATATAGTTCAAAATGACGTTCTTTGTGTAGGCTTTTTTCAAAATTTACAAACTCAACAACCGAAGCCTTTATTTGGAGCGAAGGCTTCGGTATTACATAACCCAACGGACAAAAAATATTCTGGTCGTTACAGTTTTGGACAAAAACAGCTTATTCATAGTTCGTCTTTGCGATGAGCGATAGCGAAGAAGCAATCCCCTGCAATTTGCTCTGCGGCTATTTTCACATAACTGACAGCTTAGCTTAATAACAGGGGATTGCTTCCGGCCTTGCCATCGCAATGACGTGCTTGGTATTAGCTTTAGAGGATAACTTCCTAAGCTGTTTCTCCTAACTTGGTAAGTTAAAGTTACCACAAAAAACAAAAAAGGCAATCTAAAGTTATTTAAACTTCCATTAAAATATCCACCAAACTCTTATAAGTATTTGGAATTATATCTTTTATCTCTTCGGGGCTTTTCCAATTTACATCTGTAATATTTTCTTCCGTCTGTGGTGTTAACTCTTCATCTCCTTCATATCTCATTAAAAACCAATGGGTAGTTTTAAACATATTTTCTTTCTGAAAAATATATGTGTGATAAGTCTTCGCTATTTTCTTTTCAATAAATAAACCTTTAATACCACATTCTTCCTCCACTTCACGAACAGCTGCCTCCGGACTCTTTTCTCCTTTTTCAATTTTCCCTTTTGGCAAGTCCCAAACACCCATTCGTTTTATCATTAATATATAGCCATTACTATTTTGAACCAAACCACCTGCAGCATTTATTTTTTTAAACATTTTCCTAAGATATTTAAAAACTTTTTTAGGACTTTTAGTTTGTACAAATAAGCTTATGATGTTAGTATCTTTTTTAAATTCTTTTACCGCTTTGTAAAAGGACTTTTTATTTTTGTAGCAGATAAATTTTTCATTGTTTTTTAAGTTGTCAGAATTTATTTCTGAATCTATTGCGATAAACCGATCTTCAAAATAAATTTTATACATTTGATTATGCATGATATAAAAAAACTAGTAGCTACAGAATTATTACAAATTAATGCAATAAAGCTTAATCCGGCAAATCCTTTTACCTGGGCATCAGGATGGAAATCGCCAATTTACTGCGATAACCGAAAAATATTGTCTTATCCAAAATCCCGTGATATTGTAAAAAAGGCTTTTGCGGATATGGTAATAAAGGAATTTGGTATGCCTGAGGTTATTGCGGGTGTGGCAACCGGTGCAATTGCCCATGGCATTTTAGCTGCTGAAGCATTAGACATCCCATTTGTTTATGTTCGTTCAACATCAAAACAACATGGATTAACTAACCAAATAGAGGGTGTATTAAAAAAAGGGCAAACCGTTGTAGTAATTGAAGATTTGGTATCAACTGGTGGCAGTAGCCTTAAGGCTGTTGAAGCATTAAGAGGGGCTGGTGCAAATGTATTAGGTATGTTGGCTATTTTCAGTTATGGATTTGATGTGGCTGATGATAATTTTGAAAATGCAAATTGCATATTAAAAACCTTAACAGATTATCATACCTTAATTGATATTGCTGTTGATACAAATTACGTGGAACCGGATGAAATACAAACCCTTGAAAAATGGCGGCAAGATCCGGGTAACTGGAATAAGTAAGGTATTTGTCTTAAATAAAAATTATAATTTTGATGAATCTAATTAAAAAGAAAAAACTGAATGCATCATTGAAGAATCTTGATTTGACAGGAATTATAGAACAGGATATTTCAGGTTTAGAAAAAGTTAAAACCATCATTTTTTCAAAAAAAGATATTCTTAGCAAAGGCAAACACAAATTAAAAAATGTTGAGAATCGATCAACTGTAAGTAAAAAAACAGTAATTGAGATTGCAACTCAACTAGCAAAATTATGGGAATCACCATATGCGAAAACACTAAATAAAAAATTAAATGAACCACTTGAAAAGAAGAAGTTTCTTGTTACTAAAAAAACAAAACAGGGTATTTCAGTTGTTGATGAGGCAGGAAAAAAACTTCAGCTAGGAAATTATTCTTTTGTTCAGGAATATGTTAAAACTAACGATGACACTTCATTATTCTTATTAAAAAACAATATCCTGATTGGGAAATTCACTTTTAAAGAAAAATTAAATAAAAAAGCAATCAAATTAGCGCAAGCATTAAACTCTTATGGTAATTTGGTTTATCTGGATTCAGAATTCGAAAATAGTAACAGCATGCTTCCTTTTGACAGAGCTTATGTAAGTATGAATAATGAGGAACAAAAAAATATAATATCAAAATTAAGTGCTAAAGCAAAAACAGCTTTAATTACAACAAATGATAATTTAACAGGAATTGCAGATTATGATTTTTTAATATCTGAATCAAACAACAGTGAATTAAGCGGCAATCATATAAATATAAATTTCAACAACTTATTGCTGATTGAAAAGCTTTTCTTTATATCAAAAAAAGCGCAGATCCAATCAGGATATGCACTTTTATTTTTAGTTTTAATTTTAATATGTATTCTAATTTTGCTTACAGTTATTTTTATTCCTTTTTAGGACCTATGATAATTTTGAACTCCATATTTTCATAGTTCTTTGTAAACAGCTGCAATATTCTCCTGTTCTCATCCCATTTTGTTTCCCAAAGCTTCTGTTCTTTGTCAATATTTAAATTCCATCCATTTGGGTAATTGTTTTCCGGGATATAAATTTCTGTAGGTGCTTTAATATCTTTATCTGAAATAAAATTTAGCCAAAATTTATTTTCATCAGGATCATATCCATAGCTTACAGGCTGCCCAGCCACACATTGTGGATAAGGACGCACGATAATATCCCTTGCCGCATGTGATGCATCATTTTCATCAAAAGGCGACCATTTATCATTTTTCATATATGCCCAATATGCCCAACCACTAGATGTTTTGTCCAGCATTTTCATGAT
>Ga0164315_10003208_pt1 | contig 12655 bp, 10 predicted proteins | sample GuaBasSedimGuay6_FD_113737 | JGI IMG/M metagenome (GOLD analysis project Ga0164315, IMG submission 113737) | Subseafloor sediment microbial communities from Guaymas Basin, Gulf of California, Mexico - Guay6, Core 4569-2, 0-3 cm | ecosystem: Environmental > Aquatic > Marine > Hydrothermal vents... | reverse complement strand
TGATTATTGGTGAAACTCAACTGGCCTCGGACAAGATCAGGACGGGCCGTCTGGAGAATTATGAGTGGGAGCAGCTGGAGTATAAGATCAAGGACCTGGAGAAGGCTCCGGTCTATGTGGACGACACACCTGCCATCTCCATATTTGAATTCAGGGCCAAATGCAGGAGATTGAAACAGAAATATGATATTCAAGCCATTGTGATCGACTACCTTCAGCTAATGACCGGATCAAAGGATTCAGGTAGCCGGGAGCAGGAGGTAAGTCATATCTCCCGCTCTCTAAAGAGCATTGCCAAGGAACTGGATGTCCCCATTATTGCACTATCTCAGCTGAACCGAAGTGTGGAAATGCGTTCCGGGAACAAGCGCCCGCAGCTTTCTGACCTTCGCGAATCAGGTGCCATTGAGCAGGATGCTGACCTGGTTCTCTTTATCCACCGTCCCGAATATTATGGCATTGATGTTGATGAGGAAGGTAACTCATTGAAAGGAGTTGCTGAGATAATTGTTGCCAAACACAGAAACGGTCCCACAGGCGATATCAACCTGAAATTCGTACGTGAGTTTGCCAAGTTTGTGGACATGGACGACACCCTGGCCATGGTCGACGATGATGAGAATGGTTTCACCATCTCCTCCAAGATGAATAAGGAAGCAGAAGGTCTGACCAATAATGATATTAGAACGAACAATGGTTTTGACGGTCCGGCACCCTTTTAAGCTTAGCTCCGCCATTTAAAATAGAAGAGGCTGCCTGAGAAAGGCAGCCTCTTGTGATATATAGATGCAAGGTCTGATCTGATCGCCTAAAAGGCGGCAGTCATCCAGCTTTCGATTTCGATGTGATCACTAGTATCAAAAGGGCGGGTCATCCAGTTTTCGATAGCCAGCTCAGCATCCGCATAAGAGCTTTCGAAGGGAGAAGTCATCCAGTTTTCGATAGCCAGCTCAGCATCCGCATAAGAGCTTTCGAAGGGAGAAGTCATCCAGGCTTCGGCGCCATAATTTTCTTCATAAACAACATCGGCCTGGTGCATTGTGTAGGACATATATACAACTGGCTCCTTGTATCCATCTCTTTCAGTTCTCTCTGACTTGTTCAGGAATTTGTTTACCAGATTTTCAAACTTGCTGCTCTTCTCAGAGTAATCAGCATTTATATATTGGACCTTGTCGGCCTGTCCGAATAACATAGCCCCCAGGACTATCAGTGCGGTGATGAAGGTAATTTTAGTTGTTTTCATGACTCTTGCAATTTTTTAGATTTCAGTGTTGTCAGTTTTATATCACAAGTCGTGCCAAATTATGTAAGATACTGCAGAATAGATAAATAGAGGCATTTTTCACAAATGTTAAATCTGATTAATTCCGAACGAAAGTGTAACAGAGGTGTACGAAAGCGTACACCAACTGTTGATTGTTAAATCCAGATAGTGGTCATCCAAGCTTCAATTTCGATCTCCTCTTCAATTTCGATCTCCTCTTCAATTTCTTCATCAAATTCAAAAGGTTTGGTCATCCACACTTCAATGATTGGATCCTCTTCGTAAAAATTGCTTTCAAAGGGCTTGGTCATCCATGCTTCAATTTCTATAAATTCTCTAGAAACATAAAAGGTTCTACTGAGATGTGGAGCCTCAAAATGGTCTCCGGAGATGGATCTGGCAGGAAAAGGATCAACCCGGTGTTCCATACGATTGCTTGACAGATTATAAGATGCGGAATAGAAGAGCGGATCACTGTTGTTTTGTGAAAGCAGCTGTCCGAAACAGATGCTTGAGAACGCAAATCCTACGATGCTTAGATATATTTTTATTGTTTTCATGGCCCATGCGTTTAAATGTTAAGGTGTCTGATATTTATATTCCACAATATATGCCAAAGCATATAATATGCAGTAAATAAGATTGTTATACTTGTTTTCACAAGTGTTAAAATATGATAAATCTGTGCGAAAGTGCAACATATCTGTTCGATAGCGTATACCAGGTACTCGCTTATAGAACAGGGAGGATGCATCTTTTTGTTCTTTCATTTGTCTATTTGATTGAAGAGTTGTGATTAAGTTTAATTAGATCAGATGAAATGATGAGAAGAATATTGGCAATAGGAGTAGTACTTGTAATTGCCTCACTTACGGGATGTAATTATTTCGGTCAATGTGTGAATGGTTCCGGTCTGGTGATTAGCGAAGTTCGGGAGATAGAGGATTTCACCGGTGTAGTTAATACGGCATCTTTTGATTTGATAGTTACCCGGTCGGATACATACAGTGTGGAGGTAAGAGCCCAGGAGAATCTGCTGCCCATCATTGAAACCTATATTTCGGGAAATACCCTCATAATAGAGATAGAGAATGGAGTGTGTTTAAAATCAAATTCAAATGTGGAGGTACATGTATCCATGCCTGAAACGGAGCTTCTAGGGCTCACAGGCTCAGGTAGGGTATTTGCCGATGTGCTTGTGAGCACAGAAGTAGAAGTTTCTAACTCAGGATCTGGCTATATGGAGATCGATTCGGTTCTGACTGAAACGCTGGATTTAGGTAATTCAGGATCCGGACATATTAGTATCCTTGGTAGCTATGTAAATATAGTTGATGCTGTTCAGTCTGGTTCTGGGTCTATCCTGTGTGGTACCCTGTTTGGAGTAGTCGAAGTGGATATCCGGCATAGCTCCTCGGGCCGTGTTAGTGCTATACTTTTAGATGGAGTGGAATTGGACGTGGTTTTGAGTGGCTCCGGAAGAGTCGAACTAAGTGGAGATGTTGAGGTAGCAGAGTATTCACTTAATTCTTCGGGAAGAATTGATGCCCTTGAACTGGAAGTCTCGGATGTGGATGCTACTAATACAGGTTCCGGTAACATTTATGTCTGGGCCACCGATTTGCTGGACGCAACAATTACAGGATCGGGCGATATCATTTATTTGGGAAATCCGGAGCTCTCAATCAGTATCACCGGAAGCGGAAGTCTAAGATCCTACTAAGCGCCGGATCCTTCAACCACAATAACGATTTCACCTTTGATGGTTCCTTGTCCAAAGTGTTGGGCAAGTTCCTCCAGGGTGCCTCTAACGGTCTCCTCGTGAATTTTCGTCAATTCCCTGGAGACCGATCCTTTTCTGTCCGGGCCAAAATGTTTTGTCATCTGGGACAAGGTTTTTACAAGCCGGTAGGGCGATTCATAAAGTATCATGGTACGGGTCTCAGTTGCAAGTTCAGTGAGACGCTTTTGCCTGCCTTTTTTCTGTGGAAGAAAACCTTCAAAAACAAACTTTTCACAGGGGAGACCTGAATTGACCAGTGCCGGAACAAAAGCTGTTGGACCGGGTAGAGTTTCTACAGTGATTCCCTCCTTAATGCATGCCCTGACCAACAGGAAACCAGGGTCTGATATTCCGGGTGTTCCAGCGTCCGTGATCAGGGCGATGGATGTGCCACCCATAAGGCGTTGAACAAGGGATTCAATGGTGCGGTGTTCGTTAAACTTGTGGTGAGAATGGACTGGTTTGTTGATCTGAAAATGCTTTAAAAGGATTCCGGATTTCCGCGTATCCTCAGCAAGCACCAGGTCAACTTCTTTCAATATTTCAATGGCCCTTAGCGTGATATCACCAAGATTTCCAATCGGAGTCGGAACCATGTAGAGCTTCGACATAGCTACCGGATAAATCTTCTTTTAAGGAGTCCTGCAAGGATTTCCACCCCTTCATGATCCATATTTCCTTCAAACTGTTGCTTAAGGATGTTGCTTGCAAGCTGATAACTTTCCGCACGATCAAGCGCAATTACCATGCTGGCAAATCGATCCGACTCCCCTTCGAATAGCTCCCTGATAATAAAGAAGCGGTCATTGATTCCTATGTTGCGGCTGATGTTGTCGATGGGCTGACCAAGCAATTTTGCATCCTTTTCATTCCCAAGCTTTTCAGCCAGGTTTTCGTTGATACTGGATTCTGCAGAAAACTTCTCAGCCAGAATAGAGGAGCTTGCAGCATCGTTATTGGAAGCAGGTTCCGGTGTTGGTTCAGGTTCCGGTGTTGGTTCTGGTTCAGGTGTTGGTTCAGGTTCCGGTGTTGGTTCAGGTTCCGGTGTTGGTTCTGGTATTGATTCTGGCTTAGGAGATGGAGTAGCCCCGGTGGGAGGTTTTTCCTGCAATGGTGTATCACTTACGATTTCATGAAGACGATCCGCTTTGATCATGGTCAGGATCTCATAGACATTCCTGAGTTTTGACAATGCCAGGTCCAATTCGATGGCTGAAGCTTCCTTAGAATTCCGAAGGTTCCCCACCAATTTTTCGATATCTTGTATATCTTTAGTCAGGATTTCAATGGTGTATTTTATCTCCATGATGAGCTGTGAGTTTTATACTGGGACTATACAAAACTAACGATAATCTTCATATAATCTTGTATCATGTTTCTTGAAAATACGACAGGTAGATCCAGTGGACAGGGTTGGATCGAGGTTATTACCGGATCGATGTTTTCGGGAAAAACTGAGGAACTGATCCGGAGGCTCAAAAGGGCAAAGATTGCAAAGCAACAAGTGGAGATATTTAAACCCCGCATTGAAGTAAGGTATTCGGTGGAGGAGGTGGTTTCTCATGACGAGAATGCCATACACAGTACTCCTGTAGACTCATCTGCCAATATACTTCTTCTGGCCTCCGGGGTGGAGGTGGTAGGTATCGATGAGGCACAGTTTTTTGATGATGGTCTGCTTGATGTATGTAACCAGCTTGCAGATAGCGGTATAAGGGTTATTATTGCAGGATTGGACATGGATTACAAAGGGGTTCCCTTCGGACCTATACCTGGTTTAATGTCGATTGCTGAATATGTGACCAAGGTACATGCCATCTGTGTCAGATGTGGCAACCTGGCCAACTACACCCATCGCTTGTCGGAGGATGATAAACTTATCGTTCTGGGAGAAACTGATATTTATGAACCTCTTTGCAGGATTTGTTATGCAAATGATAAATCGAGAAGATAGCGATTAATGAAAGCGGATTGGACACTTGGAAAATTAGCTTCCCTTCTCAGTGGGAAGGTACATGGAAGGGCTGAGCAAGCTTTTTCCAGTCTCTCCATTGACAGCCGGACCCTTACACCTTCCGGGGAAACACTTTTTGTGGCGCTGACCGGAGAACAGCACGACGGGCACAATTACATTGGTGAGCTTTATAAGCGGGGTGTTCGTGCATTCCTGGTTTCAAGTCTTCCAGATTACAATAAAGACCCTGAAGCCGGATTCTGTGTAGTCAGTGATACACTCTGTAGCTTACAGGAGCTCGCTTCAGCCAGGCGTCAGCTTTTTGTTGGCGAGGTAGTGGCCATTACCGGCAGCAATGGAAAGACCATTGTGAAAGAGTGGATCCATCAGTGCCTGGGCGAAACCATCAGAATCCACAGGAGTCCCAAAAGTTATAATAGCCAGGTAGGTGTTCCTCTTTCAGTATGGGGTCTTACACCTGAGCATCAACTGGCCGTGATAGAAGCAGGAATATCCCGCCCTGGTGAAATGGAAAAATTGAATCGGGTGATTCAGCCTGATACCGGGATATTCACCCATCTTGGAAGTGCTCACCAGGAGCATTTTGAAAGCATGGAGCAGAAACTCAAAGAGAAGCTGAAACTGTTTCGAGGGTGTCGTAAGGTGATTTGCAGGGCCGATAACACAATTGGCTCAGTACCGCTGCGTACTTATCTGAGAGACCTTCAGATTGAAACGGTGGACTGGAGCCTGGAGGGTGAGGCCAGATACAAATACAGGATAGCCAGGCGAACATCCTCACAAACCTCAGTGGATGCGATGCTGCAAGACAAGAAATTTAACTTCCTCCTGCCTTTCTCTGATGATGCTTCTGTGGAAAACGCGCTGCATGTAGTTACCTATTGCCTGGAGAAGGGATTCTCCCCGGAGTTTGTGAACAAGCAGATAGAAAAGCTGGAGCCGGTCTCCATGCGCCTGGAGATACTTAAGGGGATTATGGGCAGCACCTTGATCAATGATACTTATAATTCTGATACTGGAGGAGTCGTAGCAGCACTTGATTTAATGGGTCAGCAAGACACCCGTACAGGAAGGGTGGTTATTCTATCCGACTTGCTGCAAAGCGGTCAGGAGGACCGGGCGCTCTATACCGAAATTGCAGCGCTTCTCAAGCGTAAAAAAGTTGATCTGTTTATTGGGATCGGTCCCGCATTGTCAGATCACAGGGCGCTTTTCCCTGTTTCATCCCTTTTCTACCGGGATACCGAAAACTTCCTGAAACGGATGGATAGAACCTTGTTTCATGAGAAAATAATATTGATTAAAGGATCCAGGCTTTTTGGGTTTGAACGAGTTACACAAGAGCTACAACTCAAGACCCACCAGACGAGACTGGAAACAGACCTGAATGCCATGGTACACAATCTGAATCATTTCAGATCGCTGTTGAATGAAGGTGTGCTTACCATGGTGATGGTAAAAGCTTTGTCGTACGGAAGCGGGAATATCGAGATTGCAAAACTGCTGCAATATCATCAGGTGGATTACCTGGCAGTTGCTTTTATTGATGAGGGTGTTGAGTTGCGAAAGGCCGGGATTCATCTGCCTATTATGGTATTGAATCCAGATCCCTCCGGGTTTGGGACCATGCTTGATTACATGCTTGAGCCGGAGATCTATAACCTGAGAGGTGTAGAGGCACTTCAAAAGATCCTTCATCGCCGGGGCATTCAAGATTTTCCACTCCATGTTAAATTGGATACTGGGATGCACCGTCTTGGTTTTGCTGAAAAAGACCTGGAGCAGCTGATTCCCTGGCTTCAGCATGCTGATTTCAGGGTGGCATCGGTATTCAGTCACCTGGTGGCTTCCGGAGATTCCCACCATGACCAATTTACTCGTGAGCAGATCCAAGGCTTCAATCAGATGTGTTCCCGGCTTTCCTTAGCCCTTGGGCTTACGTTCCGGAAGCATATTTTGAACTCAACCGGCATAGAGCGATTCACGGATGCACAGTACGATATGGTCAGGCTGGGAATCGGACTGCATGGTATAGGTGAGGATCCCTCGTTGAAGGTGGTAAGTTCCTTTCTTACCACCGTTTCACAAATGAGGACCGTTGCTGCTGGAGAAACGGTGGGGTATTTAAGAAGTGGCTTGACTAACCGACTTAGTTCCATTGCCACCATACCCCTTGGATATGCGGATGGATTTCACAGGAGCCTTGGTAATGGTAATGGCTTCGTGTTTGTGAATGGTCAGATGGCCCCGACCATTGGTGAGATCTGCATGGATATGGCCATGATTGATGTTACCGGACTGGAGGTTTGCGAAGGCGATGAAGTGGAACTATTTGGAAAACAGCAGTCTGTCTCTGAACTGGCCAGGCAGGCCGGGACCATCCCTTACGAGATTCTAACCTCCGTTCCCGAGCGGGTGAAAAGAGTATATTTGCAGGAGTAAGATGAAGGTACAAATCTCAGCTGTTATTATCACCTACAACGAGGAGCGTAATATTGGGCGCTGCCTGGACTCACTTTCGGATGTGGCCGATGAAATTGTTGTGGTGGACAGCTATTCAAGCGACCGGACCGAGGAGATCAGCCGTTCATACAATGCTGTGTTTATCAAGCATAAATTTACCGGACATATTCAGCAAAAGAACTGGGCGATACTCCAGGCCAGCTCACCTTATATTCTCTCCCTGGATGCTGATGAGGTCCTGTCTGAGGAACTAAAGGCCTCCATTCTAAGGGTCAAGGAGAATTGGACCCATGATGGCTACTATTTTAACCGGCTTACTTCTTATTGTGGGAAATGGATCCGTCATACCAGCTGGTATCCATCCCGTAAATTGAGGTTATGGGATTCCAGGAAGGGCAGTTGGGGAGGTATTAATCCGCATGATAAATACGAAATGAGCTCTGGAGCCAGGCGCATGTTTTTAAAAGGAGATCTACTGCACTATTCCTACTATTCCGTAAGCGAACACCTGCTCCAGATAAATAAATTCTCCTCTATCCAGGCCCGTTCCTATTATGACCAGGGAAGGAAGGCCGGCTTTTTCAACCTGATCTTTCGACCCTTCTGGCGTTTCCTAAAGGATTTCTTCCTCCTGAGAGGTTTCATGGATGGATATTACGGTTTTATCGTAAGTGTGAACTCGGCTCATGAGGTGTTTCTGAAATACGTAAAACTCAGGAATATTTACAGTGAAGAAAAAAGAACCGCGAAGGAGACCATCTGTTTCTTTAATTCACATGATACCTGGGGAGGAGGGGAGAAGTGGCATCTGGATATTATATCGAGCATGAACAGCCAGAATTACAGGATCATCTACATTTCTTCGCCCTCGAGCCCGCTTTCAGAGAAATTAAATGAGTTGGATATTGCCGGGTATCAGTTTTCAATCAGCAACCTGAGTTTCGTGAATCCTTTTAAAGTATTGAAACTGGTCCGGATTTTCAGGAAGGAGAAGGTGGGTGTATTGTTGACTAATCTTTCTTACGATATGAAAGTTGCCTCCATAGCTGGAAAGTTAGCGGGTATTCCAAATATTATTTATCGAAGAGGCAGCGCCATTCCTCTGAAGAACAGCAAGCTCAATCGTTACCTGTTCAGAAAAGTATTGACCCATGTTGTAGCCAATTCAAAGGAGACCAGACGTACCCTTCTGGCCAATAACAGTGAACTCATACCTGAGCATAAGATAAAAGTGATCTACAATGGATTTACCGTATCCAGCTACCACCAGGATGTGGTACCGCTATACAAAGCAGAAGCGGGTGAGATCATACTTGGCTGCGCCGGTCGCTTATCGGAAGAGAAGGGTCATCTTCATTTGCTTGAGATGATGAAGCTTTTGAAAGATGATCCCTTAAAGTACAGACTTCTTATCGCCGGGGAGGGAAAAATGCTGCACACGCTGGAGAAAAATGCAAAGATGCTCGGTGTAAGTGAGCAGGTTGTTTTGCTGGGATTTGTGGAGGATATGCCATCGTTTTACCGGGCCATTGATATTTTCTTATTGCCCTCCCGATATGAAGGCTTTGCTAATGTGATAGGGGAGGCCATGGCAAGCAGGCTTCCGGTTGTGGCCTTTGATGTCAAATCGGCATCTGAGATTATCAAGCATGGTGAAACGGGATATATTACCGGGCCAAACAGGGTAGATGAAATGACCATCAGGGTTCAGGAACTTGCCAGAGATAAGGGACTTCGGGAGAATATGGGGGAGAGGGCCCGGGCCCGGGTAGAGGAGCAGTTCACCTTTGATAAGAATCACAAAGCCTTTATTCAATTGATCAATCTTCAGCCAGATTGAGTGTCATTCCCCGTGTTCCTCTTGATATTTTTCATAGGAGTGCTTCCAGCGCTTGTGTGACCACAACCAGTATGCTGGCTCTTCCCTGATCAGATCTTCCAGTATGGCTACATGGCGATTTGTTATCTCCAAGGGTTCAAGGTCTTTGGGACTTTCACAGATCAGCTCAGCCTCCATTTCGTACCGGCCTCTTTTCAACTTCCTGATCTTTAAAAACACAACAGCTGTATCCAGTTTCCTTGCCAGTTTCTCCGTCCCAAGGAACATGGGGGTGTCGCGTCCCAAAAATTTGGTCCAGTACTGGATTTGACGATAGAGGGGGCGTTGATCGCCCAGATTGAGGGTAAGAACCGGGGTGTTGCTTTTATGATATTCAATCAGTCTCCTGGTAATTTTCTCCATGGGAACTGTGATCACCCCAAAGGTATTTCTGTTTTTCTGCATCATCCTGTCCATATACTTGTTATGAAGAGGCTTATAAATAGCCACAACCGGGTAATCGATGGCCAGTGCAAGGGTGGACATGTATTCCCAGTTCCCATAATGTCCCAGAACAGCCATCACCTGCTTGCCTTTTCCGTGGAGTTCATTTAGCAATTCGGGATTTTTGTAGGTGATTTTTTTTAGTGCCTTCGATTCTGAATAAAAGTGGGACACAGCCGATTCCAGCATTAAATCACTGAGATGGTGGAAAAATTTCTTTGCGATTCGCCTTATTTCGGACTTTTCATATTCCGGGAAGGCTTTTTCAAGGTTGGTATATACTACTTTTTTCCTGTAGCCCGCTACATGGTACATGAGCAGGTAGAGCAGATCGGAAAGCAGAAAGAGGATTCTTTCTGGTAAGAGATGAAGTAGCCATACGAAGGCATAGGCAAAGATGTAAGCTATAAACTTCATCTTCTATCCCAGCTCACTGATTCGTTCCAATTTGGGCAGGTCAAGGATCCTTATCTTGCGCCCATCGATGGAGATCACTCCTTCCTGTGCAAAGGTGGAGAGCGTACGAATGGCATTGGAGGTGGTCATGTTGGAGAGATTTGCCACGTCTTCCCGGGAGAGGTATATCTTGATGGTCTTATTGTCGTCCTCATATCCGTAGGTGTCTTTGAGAAAGATCAGTGATTCGGCCAGCCGTCCACGGATGTGTTTTTGAGTTAGAGTTACTGTACGGTCATGTGAGAATCCAAGCTCAGAAGCAAAAGACTGGATCACACTCATACTCAATTCAGCGTTGCTGCGCATCACCCTGAATACACTCTCTTTGTCGACGATGCACGATACACAATCTTCAATGGCTACGGCAGTGGCTGTATGGTTCTCCTCTGCGAACAAGGCCCGGTATCCAATGAAACCAACAGGCTTGGCCATTCTCACAATCTGTTCTCTGCCTCCCACTCCCTCTTTAAAAATCTTCACCTTGCCTTCGGCCAGGATCATCAGGCCCATGGGTTTATCTCCCTCTTTGAAAATGATCTCACCCTTCTTGTAGAATGCGCATGTATAGTTTTGCTTCAGGAATTCTTTTTCTTTGGGAGTCAGTACCGTAAATACAGATTTCGGATTGTCTATACAGTCATCTGCATTAAAGTTCCTTTCCTGCATCGTAATTTTCTGTTTTGGTCTTCTTATGTTGAATAACAGACAAAATTAGAAAAATTTATCGATTTTCCCTTAATATCTGGCTACCAGTGGAAGGCGTCTTCCTATTCCGAAAGCTTTAGATGAGACTCGCAGGATGGGAGGGGTTTGATAGCGTTTGTATTCATTCATGTTTACCAGTTTAATAACCCTGCTGACCAGCTTGGGATCAAAGCCCAGAGCCTCTAACTTTTCAACAGGGAGCTGTCTTTCAATATAAGCCTCCAGGATCTGATCAAGTACATCATAAGGGGGCAAAGAATCACTGTCTTTCTGATCGGGCTTTAACTCAGCTGATGGAGGTTTGGAAATGATATTTGCCGGAATCACCTCCTGCTCCTGGTTCAGATATAAGGCCAGGAGGTAGACATCGGTCTTATAAACATCTCCCAGTACCGAGAGTCCGCCGCTCATATCCCCATACAGGGTGCCGTAGCCCACAGCAGTCTCACTCTTATTGCTGGTATTCAGCAGGATATTACCAAATTTATTGGATAGGGCCATCAAAAGTGTTCCCCTGATCCGGGCTTGAATATTCTCTTCCGCAATGTCTTCAGGCATGTCTTTGAAAAGCGCTTGAAGCGTCTCCCTAAACTCATTAAATAGAGCTTCTATGGGGAGAATGTCGTATTTTATTCCCAGGTTCTCAGCCATCTGAACCGAGTCGTTCACACTGTGATCTGAAGAGTACTGGGAGGGAAGCAATAACACATGAAGATTAGCCGGACCCAGTGCTTCAGCAGCCAGTGCCAGTGTTACTGCCGAATCGATTCCTCCCGAAAGTCCCAGAGTTGCTGTACGGAATCCCAGTTTTCCGAAATAGTCTTTGATGCCGCAGATCAAGGCATCGGCCATGGTTCCAATTCGGCCGGGGATTACTCCGGGTGAAGGATGAGGCTCAGATTCAGTCAGTTCGTCCAGGTCGCAAATTAGAATGTCTTCCCGGAAATAGGGGAGTTTAGCTGCCACACGTCCGGAAGAATGGATGGCCAGGGATCCGCCCTCAAAGATAAGCTCGGTGTGTGCACCCACCTGGTTACAGTAGAGGACCGGAAGTTTGTACCTCTTAGCCTTCCCGGTGAAGATCGATTGTTTGACCTCCATTTTCCGATGTGAGAAGGGCGATGCCGCTATATTGATGATCACATCTGGTTCAAAGACCGACAGCTCTTCCAATGGATTGGAAGTATAAAGTCTGCTACGTGAAAACTCATTATCAAATGGTTGTTCATCCCAGAGGTCCTCACAAATGGTCACAGCCAGTTTCCTGTTTTTGAACTCCAGAATGTGGAATTCGCGATTGGGTTCAAAGTAGCGGTACTCATCAAATATGTCATAGGTGGGAAGCAGAGATTTACGAAATACCTGCTTAACCTTTCCTTCATGCAGGAAAAAAGCTGAATTGAAAAGCAATTTCCCATCCTTATTGGGATTGAATTCAGGACCTCCCACCAGGACGCCTGTGGCCGGATCTACCAATGTGGCCAGTTTCTCAATGGATTGTCCACATGTATGTATGAACTCTTTTCTTTCCAAAAGATCCAGGGGAGGGTAGCCACAGATGGAAAGTTCAGAGAATATGACCAGCTCGGCACCCGAGGAGGACGCATCCGCCACTGCAGCAGTGATTTTGGACAGGTTCCCATCAAAATCACCGATAATATAATTCAGTTGTGCAAGCGCAAT
>Ga0164315_10003207_pt1 | contig 12657 bp, 20 predicted proteins | sample GuaBasSedimGuay6_FD_113737 | JGI IMG/M metagenome (GOLD analysis project Ga0164315, IMG submission 113737) | Subseafloor sediment microbial communities from Guaymas Basin, Gulf of California, Mexico - Guay6, Core 4569-2, 0-3 cm | ecosystem: Environmental > Aquatic > Marine > Hydrothermal vents... | reverse complement strand
TCGGTACCTCAAATGAAGAAACGCATTACTGTACCTCATGACCTCTCTAGTGGTGAGAGCTTGCTTGTTGCCAGGAAGGTTATTGTACGTATACAAGCTGGCGCTCCCCACTAGAGAGGTCATTAGGTACAGTAATGCGTTTCTTCATTTGAGGTTCAGACAAAACTATTCGCCCAACTCTTCTTTAAGGGCATCAAGTTTATCTTGCTTTTCTTTACGGGCCGCTATGTTCTTCATATACTTAGCTTTTCTAGCAATGTATCGCTCTTCTTCAGTCATTGGCTTCTCTAATTTAGTTTCAAGCACAGCAACTCTTTCACCTATTGGTTGACTCTCTTCTTTCTTCTTTTGGCTCATTTACTTCTCCTTGGTTTGATTATAAACGTTTCGTTAATACATTTAGCGAATTGTTCAACAATAACTTCTTCTAAATTTGAATCAATATCAGTTTCACCTAACGCGGATTCTTTAAACACCGCATGAAAGAACTCATGCAATATAGTAACTTCCATAAACTTAGTGTCGGTATCTATAGATATCAGTCGCTTTTCTTTATCAAGCAGCCCATGACATTCAATACCATCACTTTTTAGATTCTTCACTCTCTTCATCTGATACGTCTGGCCCAGCACTTTGAACGTCTTTAGGTTCTTCATTAGCTAATTCCTCAAGTAGTTGATCTTGTTCTTCTTTTGTTAACTCAGCATTAGCTTCGCGCACTGCACGTTCTTTTGTAGTGAGACCGTTATCTATTTTAAAACGTAAATTCTCTCTCTTCTCATTAGGGTCCACAATGGGCGCCATCTCTCCATATTTTAATGACACAGTAAAACTATCACTAAAAGGCACTTGAGTGACCATCTCACCTAATTGACCTTGTTCCAACCAGGAGTTATGCATTACGGATGTTAAATCCCACAACCTAGCTTCAAGTCTGCGGAATGATTTCATATTTTGTTTACGCACATCAGTGACATCAGCGTTGTCTATAATCTTAGCCACACCAGACATGGACACATCAGTTTTACCATTAGCCCCAGTCTTCAATGATCTCGATTCAAGCCACATAATAAGCTGCTCAGTGATTAAATCTTTGACAGATGTAATGTCAACAACAGGCGCCACCACTCCTATTTGAGGAGATGCTCCATCTTTATCTTCAGACTTAAGTACCCAAAAGTCATCAGGATTGCCTCCCATTTCTCCCATCTGTACATCAATGCCGTAACGTATGCCATGCGATTGATATTTAACTGCATAGTTTAAATCAGCTAAAAGCACAGGAATAAGCAGAGTCATGTCTAAGCTATCCATGTCCACATCAGGAACTAATTGACTGCGAGAAGCATTAATATATTCAAAAGGAATGCGGCCTAATTCATGAGTACTTGATTCTATTACGTTAAATTCAGAATCAACCTTCATATATTCGGAATCACTATATAACGCATATACGTTTACTTGTCTATATATCTCATCATCTCCAGTAGGATCTAATGTGCGATTGCCTAAGAATTTAATGAACACAGTTTGCTTTGTAGGATTCACACGATCGTTTGAATATACCGTAAATTGGTGCGGCGGAATGATTCTAAGCTGTGGATTCCCACTATCGTCTAAATATGGTTCAAATGCACATGATCTTAATAAATTAAGAAGTGTATCAGAGTATGCTAAATTATCGTCTATTTCAAACCAATTCTCATACTCATCAAGCAATTCTTGATCTTTAGGATTAGCTGTTGAACGTATGACATCATTTGAATACACCTTAGCCAACTTATCAACTGTGCGTTTTAACACATTAATTGGAGGAATGCGATGGCGTGAACGTTCCCATGCCTTAGTTGAGAACTCAATCTTCATTGCTTCTTCCACATGTTTCTTCAAATTACCTTCATATACTTCGAGTAATGTTTTGTTTGTCTTATTATTAGACAATTGCACTTGATCGGCCCATGCAATTATGCTAATTAAATCATCACTTAAGCTCATATCAATTCATTCCTTTATCGTTTCTATTAGCCCTGAGCTCTTCCCAAGACTCTAAATATTCATCGTCACCAATGATTAACCCTTTGATATACGTGCCCTCTGGAGGTAGCTCAACGCTCCATCCTAGTACACTTAATAGATCTGTGAGCATCTCAATGGCCTTCTCTGTTTCATCTTCCGTTCGTATTGGCGTCATATTAATGAAATTGTCCTTTCATCGTTACTTGTACTAACATAACTAACAAATGTGCAACCTTAAATGAAGATAGCGTAATATAATAAAGCATATACAACATAGCAAACTTATATCCTATATTAAACGTATAACAAAGTGCAGGCCACATATTACTTAATGCTTTCTTAATCTTCTTTTTAGTCTTTAGTTTCACATTCATAGCTCCTTTGTATATGATCTGTTATTAGTGTCTTTTAATGGATAGCGCCACCATGCCACATAACCCAAACAATCTGATATATGAGACAACATGTCATCTGTGTTGTCATGCGTAAATTGCTCTAAATCTTTAATAAGTTTAACACATTTAGGATTAATTATTATGCGATTGTGTGCCAATAGACCGTTAACACAGTTAACACGATCCTTAACGAAAGGATTGTTACGCACTCTTACTTGAAACCCTTTGTTTTTAAGTATTTGGTGGTCTGTGCGTCCCACTCCTGCAGATGACTTACGTGCGTTGCCGGTGGAATCCGGATATATGATAAGATTGTGCGATCTCCATTTACGATATATCTCACCTGCAAGCCATTCTGTGTTTGAATTTTTCTTCCATATTTCATCTTGAACGTACAATACTTTTCTAAAGTCCCATGCCACCATGCTTGTAATTGGGTTTACGTTAAAATCACTACCCACATATCTATAGCCTCTTTTAATTTCAAGTGTGTCGAAATCTTTTACATGTTTCTCTCTGTCGAATGCATAATAAACTTGTCCGCTGGTCGTGTTTATGTACTGGCCGCCGGTTTCCTGGGCTAAGAGCTTTTCGTCATATTGATTTTCTAACGATTCTTCATAATCTTCCGGCAGATAAACATTGTCGCTTGTCTTGGAGGTAACTGTACGTTTTGACTCATCCTTTTGTTCTTCAAAGAAGTCATATAGCCAATTGAATCCTTGAGGTGTGGTAGTAAACCTGAGTTGTCGCGGGCCTTTAGGACATCTTAAACGTCCAATAATGACATGGATGGCTTCTATTTTAAAGAATCCAGCTTCGTCAAGCCAAGCATAGCCATATTCGGGTCCTCGAAGGTTGTCATAATTCTGTGCAGACCTGCAATGGATGATGGAAGAACCAATGGTGAGCTGTGCTTTTGCTCCACCAACGTAATTAAATGGTATGTTATATTCGTTTAATATCTTAAATAGTGTAGGTAATGTGGCTGCGCCTAATTGCGTATATGTGTTCGCTACAATTAAACCCTTGGTATTCGGATATTCAATTGCCATTTTAAGCACCCAGAGAGCCCCTGCATGCGTATTATGCGTAACTATGCCGTTCGATAGTAGATATAAATGTGTGTCATTATCTATAGTTAAATCATACGTTTGTGACATATATGGCTCTGATATAGAAAATCCAACTGAATCTTCTTTATGGGTGCGACTATTTAATGCGTCATATTCTTTTTTGTATTGTTTTGAATCACATACAGTGGTCAATTGTTTTAATATGCGTTTAGAATAAGAATTAATGGACACTCTTAAATACCATATGGGCCCATTCTTATATTTTTCTCTTTTATCTTCAAATATCGTTGTTTGAACTTGAAATAAATCTAATATTAAAGACTGAGCAGCTTCTATTACAATTTTAGCCTGCATGCCTAATTGAATATTAAGTCGGTTTGACATATATACAGAGCCGTCAGTGTCTATTAAACCTGAAAGAAGTTCTATTTGACTCTTTCTGTTCCAAGTTCTAACCTCTTGAATGTCTATGGTTTTTTCATGCGCATAGCGGTTTTTACACCAAGAATCATAATATGCGTTTGTATAGCCTTTAGGTCCTGTGTGGATGCGCCAATTGTAATTGCTGTTGTTTCTTTTATAAGTTTCTAAACCTAAGCTTAATGCTGTATTTCTAACTATGGACTCATTTGAAGAACTTATGACCAACCCTGCCGATTTACAACAACCATCACCAAGCATGGCACCTATGGCATATGCTTCTTTAACGTTTTTAGTGCCTCCTGGTATGTCAACATTAAACGTAGATATTTGATCATCTCTCTTAAATTCCTTTAATCTCTTAACTTTTCGCACAACTTTTCCGCTGCGTTTACTCAAAGATAGCATGCGATGATCCATTGTGCATGACGTTAATGTTTTATTAAAGTTTTTAAGATCAACAATTTCTTTAATGCCTTGGTCGTGTAATGCAGTTACTTTGCATATAGATATGGTATTATCTGAATTATATCCATAAACCTCATCACCAGCTTTTATTTGTTCAATAGGAACAGATCCTTTAGGGGTTTTAACTAAAGTGCCGGCTTTTAAACATTTACCACTGCCGACACCTCCTCTAAAGAGCCCATATTTGCAATCGAATTGCATGAACTCCATTTGAGGTTTAGATAGCACCACATCTCGTTCTACACTCATTGGTTGCCCCTGGTTTGAAATACGAGGGTGACGGGTGGTGGCGTGGCTTCTAAATCGTCTTGATATAGGTTTAATAGCTTATTGAGTTCACATTGCATACTGAGTGCAAGTCTTAAATCGCCTTTAGTTATGAGTGCTTCATGGAACATCATTTCTAATCTTTCTCTATACTTAGAGCGCAATTGTTCTTTTGTGCGTTTATCAATTTGAAGAAAAGCTGCATGGGCTTCTTTAATATAGCGGTCGGTTTGTCTTTTTTCAATACTCCAGTGTTCTTTTGTGTACGTGTAGATGTCTTTTGTGCGATAGCCCTTTAAAACCATTTCACGCACTTTTATAGTGAGCTGCGTTTGATCTAGAGGGGCTAATTTATTACCCACAAATGCCACCTAAATATGCGATGTCGCAATGTTTTACTTCATTAAAGTCTGAATGTTCGTTAACGAAATGCACCACATGCGATCCTACATGCACTTTTTTATTAAACGCACATATGTTTGTGCCGCAAAAGTTTATGGAATCTATTAATTTATGGGTGAGTGTTAAATCGTCGTATGTGTGGAGAACCACTACGTTTATTTTCTGTTGTGTGGATTTTGTTAAGAGATGGTATAAGAGGCGTAATTGAATGCCTGTCTTATGAACTATTGATATGCTGCCTTCTAATTCTTTTTCTATGGCGCTCACAAAGCTTCCTTTCACAAAAAGGTTATATAATGTTAATATAGTCTTTATTTAACGTTAATGCAACAAAAAGAGGTTATTATGCGAAAAATAACGAGTATTATAGTTCACTGTAGCGATTCTCCAGATAGTATGGATGTGGGCGTCACTGAAATAAATCAATGGCATTTACAACAAGGATGGAGTGGCATAGGATATCATTACGTTATTAGAAGAAATGGAGATATCGAAAAGGGAAGAGCGGACGCTGAAGTTGGAGCTCATGCTATGGGTAATAATCACGACTCGATTGGAGTGTGTTGGATTGGAAGAGATCAACCAGGATCGGCCCAATGGTGGGAATTGGCCATACTGTGCGCTGATTTGATGCATGCGCATGGAATTGCAATACATCGTGTGTTGGGCCATAACGAGCTACATAGAGTGACAAAAACATGCCCTAACATCAATATGGCTGAATTGCGAGCGTTAATATCTGTGGTGCATGAGTTTGGGCCTGAAGGAGTGGAAGTTGAAATCTAAAATAACGTCAGCATTGCGCAGACTTAGCTATCAAACTAAAGAACGCACATTATGCCTTAATAACGCTAAACTTCTAAAAAGGATGGGTTTTTATAAGAATGGGAATCAAAAGATGGTGTGCGTTTTTAAATGTGCTCATTGTTCTAATGATTTTAAACGAACGGAAGTTCAGGTGGATCATATTGTGCCTGTCATTAATCCAAAGAAAGGATTTGAAGATTGGAATACATATATTGCGAGACTTTTTTGTGGAATTGCGAACCTTCAAGTGTTGTGCAAACCGTGTCATATTGAGAAAACTAATAAGGAGAACAAATAATGAAGTATAAGAAATACTTATGGGTTGTATTAATAGCTATAATAGCATTCTTTATTGGAAAATACACAAATCCCACCAAAACAGTCACTAAAATTAAGACTGTGGTCAAAACGAAGGTGGTCGAATCAGTGAAGAAGGACGTTGTTATTACTGAGAAAAAAGACGGCTCTAGGGTCACTACAATTAAGTATCGTAAGTATACGTTTAAAAAGAGCGCTTCTAAAAAAGAGAGTATTCGTAGTGTTACAGTTAAAAAACCTAAGTATTCTTTAGGTGTTGGAGGATTGACGTCTCTAACGCACGTACAAGGCACTGTGCGAGTTTTCTCAAATATACATGTAGGTGGTTATGTGTCGGAAAATACAGGTAAATATACGTATGGTATGCTGCTTAGAATTGAGTTCTAAATTAACGTTCAAAAATGAATAGACCTCGCCTTTCCAAGGCTCAATACACTATAGTTACTATTGAATGAATATTATTGAATTCAGGACGAATGGATATTAGGTGCTGGCTACGCCAGAATACCGCGCCTTTGGGGCGCTTATTGCTCAAATGCTAAGTGCATCTCCTTATGTACTTAAAGATATTATATCCATGTGAAAAAAACGTGTCAAGAGAAATCTACATTAGTCTCAAAACAATACAAACAACACATTCCCAATATATTAAGATTTAGTTAGCAAGCTAAAGTTTCATTGTACTTTTCCGATAAGTTTTTTATATTGATTAGGACTTTAAAAGGAGAAATTAATTATGAAATATAAATTAACAAATAATACAATAGAACACAAAGGTATAACCTTATATCAAATTGAAGCGTTAAAGTCATTTTGTTATACAAGTATAGGCGATTTAGGTGGTTATGTTGAAAGTGTAAGTAATTTGAGTCAAAGTGGTGATTGTTGGATTTATGGTGATGCTAGAGTTTTTGGTGATGCAGAAGTTTATGGTGATGCTAGAGTTTTTGGTGATGCTCGGGTTTATGGTAATGCTCGGGTTTATGGCTATGCTAAAGTTTTTGACGATGCTGGAGTTTTTGGTGATGCTGGAGTTTTTGGTAATGCTGAAGTTTTTGGTGATGCTGAAGTTTATGGCTATGCTCGGGTTTATGGTAATGCTCGGGTTTATGACGATGCTAAAGTTTATGGCGAGGCTAGAGTTTATGGTAATGTTCGGGTTTATGGTAATGCTGAAATTTATGGTTATGCTGAAGTTTATGGTGATGCTAGAGTTTTTGGTAACGCTAAATGCACAAAACCTCCATTGTTTGTTAATTTACAAAGACATGTTCTAACGTTAACAGACAACCATATATCTATAGGATGTGAATTACATACAATAAATTACTGGGAAGAGAATATTGAAACAATAGGTAAAAATAATAGTTATAGTGAACAAGAAATAAAGAATATATCTGATATAATCAGTTGTTTATTAGAAAATAAAAGAATTAACGAGGAGAAATTCAAATGAAACGTTTAGATTTATTAGCAACAGGAATATTTAGATTAGGTAAAAAACATGGTGATGTGCTTATTTTAGAAAAAGGTAATGGATGGATAGGTAATATAATAATGTTTATGCCACCAGAGGGTATATACGGCCTTTATTTTGGAAAGATGACTATTGGTGTCGATTCTATAAAAATCAGTGAAGAAGAGACAGAGCGTCTATGTGTTAAAGAAATAAAATTACGTTTAATGGATAGTGGTTGGTATCGTTCAGGATTAAGACGTTTATTAAGAAATAAAAAGATGATGAAAACAATCTTAACAGAAGGCGGGTTGAATATGAGTGAATTAGATAAGTTAAAAGAAAAACAGAAGGATTTAACTAAACGCATAAATAAAAAGAGTTCAAGTGAATTAATTGACGCTCGCGATCGTGTTATTTCAGAAATTGAATTCATTGAAGATGCATTGCTTCCGGTTGGCAACCAAACTTTGTTTGAATAATAAGTTATAGTTAATTAGTTGAAACACCATTGACGTTAATTGTTTTGTATAATATCTTAAATATAACGCATCGTCTTAGTTACCCCTTTCCCCGATTAAGTTTGTGCGTGTGTGGTGGTCGGTTAAAATACCTCAAATCATGAGCTAGGTCCCGGCCTCACACTTTCTTTTACGAAAGGACTATACAATGTATATACCATTTAAAATGCTTCTATCACATCAAACGTACGTATGTAAGATGTCTAAAAGAAGATACTTCACTGATAAAGACGGACATTTATACGTTCATAATAATTCGGCATGGGTACTTAGCAATGTGCGTTATAATGATTTGAATTTAATGTTATTTTCTAAGGAGTTATAAAATGAAAAAACATGATAAAAGAATGTTATTAGAAATTACGTTTATATTATTATTTTTATTCTTAGCCGTTACATTTTTGAATGCATGTGGCATAGATAGATATGCCGGAAATAAAGTGCGCCCTAAAGATAAATATTGCACTGTGGCCCAAGAACAAGATTTAACCGTTATATCGTGTCCCGACGGCACTAAGACGGCGTTCTTTGACGGTAATGCAATGGTGACACCTAGTCCATTAATTGAGATTGTTGATCCTTGCGGCGACGATGAAGGACGTATGGATGAAGTGTTGTTAGTATTCGACGATGGCACTATATTAGCGTGGTTAAAACGTACAGGATTAATTGTACTCACTCCAGGGAATTATGTAACTACTGATAAACAATTATGTTTTTTTGAAATTACAACAGATGGTGAAATATTATATTAATTTTACGTTAATTGATTAAAGTTTTTCTCAGCTCTACCGAATAGTTATGTATAAAGGGAGAAACATATGGCAATTGTAATTTATGAAACAGAAACAGGATTTGCTTTTAAATATAAAAATAAAATATGGAAGTCTAAGAAAGTTAATTTGTTGATAAGGTTGAGAAATAAAATTCAAGGGAAAGGATAATGAGCTGAAATATAAATTAACAAATAATACAATAAAACACAAAGGTATAACCTTATATCAAATTGAAGCTATTAAATCATTTTGTTATACAAGTATAGGCGATTTAGGTGGTTATGTTGAAAAAGAACGTAATTTGAGTCATTCGGGTAATTGTTGGGTTTTTCAAGATGCTAAAGTTTATGGTAATGCTCAAGTTTATGGCGATGCTGAAATTTGTGGCGACGCTCAAGTTTATGGTGAAGCTGAAGTTTATGGCGATGCTAAAGTTTATGATAATGCTCAAATTGCTGGCAATGTTATAGTTTCTGGTAATGCTAAAGTTTTTGGTAAAGCTAAATGCACAAAACATCCATTGTTTATCAATTTACAAAGACATCTTCTAACATTAACGGACAACCATATATCTATAGGATGTAAAATACATGAAATAAATTACTGGGAAGAGAATATTGATTCTATTGGTAAAAGTAATAATTATAGTGAACAAGAAATAAACTCAATAACTCTATTAATTACTTCATTATTAGAAATAAGGAAAGGATAATAAGATGTTTAAAAGATTTAGAAAAGAACAAGTAAATTTTATGCAAGTTGTTGAATATAAAAGAAGTTATCGAATTGATATATATAACGAATTGGGTCAAGTTGGGTCGGTTGTACATGTTCTTAAAACAGGCAAAATCAATCGTTGTGTATATGATTTATCTGAATTACATAATGTTAACCGAAATAACATTCGTTGTTTCGATCAAAATTTAAAACTAATAACAGGAGGAGTATAATATGAGCCAAAAAAGAAGCTGGTTTAATAAACTAGCGCAGGTTATTCAACGTAAACAAGATGGTCGATTAGTTGATGGTAGTTTTTTTATGACTATTCGTTTAGCTGAGCCCGTGACGCTTAAAATACAACGCGGCAGAGAAGGTGATTTTAAGACGGAAGAGGTTACGTTAGTGCCACAAACTAACGAAAAAGGATACAGTAGTGTAATCTTAGGGATGCAAGCGCCAAGGGCATTTAAAAAGTCTGACGGTACTGTAGATGAGCCTCGCGATAACTTAAAATATGAATTAAGTTATATGTTGCCTGAAGATTCTGATGAAGAAGTCCCATTTTAAAGGAGGAATTGATGTTTAAGTATACGAAATCTCACATTGAATTTGTTGTTAGTAGAAAATTAAATGGATCGGGTTGGAAGCAAATCACAGAGGCATTCAATAAGCGTTTTAGAGAAACTAAAAATAAAGACGCTTTAAGAAACATGTACGACAATTTAGATGTTTCTCAAATTGAAGCACCTGAACATGAATTAGCTGATTTTACTCACGAAAATCTTGGTTCAATAATTAAAGACAAGAAAATCAAGAAAGGGAGATATTTCGTAACTGCAGCAAGTCCCACCACTTATCTAGATTACACGAAAAAACAACTCGAACAGGTGCGTCAAGGAAGACACATCGAAGCAACTAATGTAGATATGAACGTATTTAATTCAATCTTAAATTATTGTAAACGCACAAAAAGAGAGCTTATTATATTACCAATGCGCGCTCACGTTAAAGCATTGCATAGTCAACCATGCCATTTTGATCCAGTATTAAAACCTTACATGAATAATTTCGCCACTGAGTTCAATTTTAACGATCATTTAAAAGCTGTTGATATGCAATTAAACCCACAACAAGTTAACCCATTGTCTGGATTAGGAAGGTTACATGGCAAAAAATCAACGTATGCGAAGCGATATAAGACGTCAATTTTATTCGCACATAGTAAACAGGATATGGAGGTAATTGCAACAGGCAACGCCACACATGCACGTATAATACACGCCACAGGTTGTATTACTAAAGGTAAATACTTACATAATAGGGTGGGTAAAATTGCAGAACAAGATCATGTATTGGGTGGATTAGTTATTGACATTGATGGAGGTTCGTTTCATTTACGTCAAATTAACATAACAGCTAAAGATCGTTCATTTTGTGACATTGGCGTTAGATATACCTCAGATAATAAAGCATTTAAAGAACGTGCCGAGTGTTTTAAATTCGGTGACATTCATGCTGGTATGGAAGATAAGAACGTATTAAAAATGTGTTATGAAGTTGTTAAAGAAACTGACCCTAAATTTGTTACAATTGAAGATGTTTTTGACGGTAAATCAATATCACATCATTTAGATAGAAGTTTAATAACTAAATCAATGTTTCGCACGGGTAAGTTTCAAAAATGCTACACTACGTTACAAAATGAGATTAATCATTGTAAAGATGTTATAGATGAAATAGCTAAAAACTGCAGTAAATCCGAATTGTTAATGGTCGCATCAAATCATCATGAGCATTTATCACGTTATTTAAATGAGGGTAGATATATAAAAGATACAGTTAATCATGAGTTATCACATCGAATGGTTGTCGAAATGTACGATGGTCAGAATCCTCTAGAAGTGCGTTTAGATCCTGATAACAAATACACGTGGCTTGATCGAAATGAAGATTTCTTTATTCAGGGAGTTCAAGTTGCGGCACATGGAGACATGGGAGCTGATGGAGCAAAAGGTGCTCAGAATAACTTAGAACTCACTCACGGCGACGCCATGACCGCACATACACATAAGCCTGGTATTCATAAGAAGTTATTCACTGTCGGCCATTCTTCAAAAAAGAGACATGGATATAACAATGGTCCATCAAAATGGATTCCATGTTCCGGTTTGATTTATAAATATGGACAAAAACAATTGATTATGTTCATCGACAATGCGTGGAGACTAAAATAATGATTGGGTTTTTTGTGGGTATGTTAATTGGATTAATGGCAGGATATTTGATCGGTGTAATTGTAGGACTGATGGAAGGGAGAAAATAATGAAAAAAGGAATCAGTTATTCTAGTTGGGGTAATTATTTAACGTGCCCTAGAAAATATGAAATTGAGAAGGTTGAAGGATATGAGCCTAAATTAAAATCAAGTGCGTTAGTGTTTGGTTCAGCATTTGATGACGCCGTTAATGATTTAGTTATAAATGGCGATTTAGATAAAGCTAACCGAATCTTAATAGACGGCATTAAATGTCTTGTTAAAAACACAGACCATTATTTCTTTAAAAATGATTTTGATTACGACTTATTAACAAAAGAACAAGACGACATGGCAGTTAGTTATTTAGAAAATGAGTTAAATTACCAAGGGCCTCATTCATATGAAACATTACATGAAATTTTAATGAAATATGTATACAACGCAGGTAATGATTATAATATTTTATCTGAAAATCAACAGTTGTTTCTATCGTTTATATCAACTATGTCATTAAAACAAAAAGGGTATATGATGCTTGAAGCTTTTCAACGTGAATTAATACCCTCACTTGAATCAATTGAGGGCGTTCAGGTTGAGTTATCTTCTAGACGTGGGTTTATTGATATAATAGCGAACATAAAGGGCCATGGTAGATGTATTATAGACGTTAAAACTACATCTAGAGCATATACTCAAGAGCAATTAGACTTCTCACCACAATTATCTATATATTCTGATGATCAAAAAATAGATAAAGTT
>Ga0164315_10003206_pt1 | contig 12658 bp, 9 predicted proteins | sample GuaBasSedimGuay6_FD_113737 | JGI IMG/M metagenome (GOLD analysis project Ga0164315, IMG submission 113737) | Subseafloor sediment microbial communities from Guaymas Basin, Gulf of California, Mexico - Guay6, Core 4569-2, 0-3 cm | ecosystem: Environmental > Aquatic > Marine > Hydrothermal vents >... | reverse complement strand
TTTTATTATGAAGGCGGTATTGTTTCTTTTGTTGAATATTTGAACCGGTCCTGCACATCTTTGCATGATCCCATTCATATTGAAGGGGCTAAAAAAGATGTGCAGATAGAAGTGGCTATTCAATATAATGATACTTTTAAGGAAAAACTCTATTCATTTGCCAATAATATAAGGACCCTTGAAGGCGGATTTCATGTATCAGGATTTAAAGGTGCGTTAACCCGTACCGTGAACTCATATATTTCTTCGGGATCAAATAACCTGCCAAAAAATATGCAGAATATTAAAATTGGTGGTGATGATATGAGAGAAGGTCTTTCTGTTATTATTTCCGTGAAACTGATGGAGCCCCAGTTTGAGGGTCAGACAAAAACAAAACTGGGCAATAATGAAGTTAAAGGGATTGTTGAATCTCTTCTCAATGAAAAACTGGGTCAGTATCTTGAAGAAAATCCACAAGTTGCAAGGAAAATAATCGCCAAAGCCGTTGATGCTGCAAGGGCCAGGGATGCCGCTAAAAGAGCCAGGGAACTTGCTAGAAAAAAGGGAACCCTGATGGATTCAACCCTGCCGGGAAAACTTGCCGAATGTCAGTATGCAGACCCTGCTGAAAGAGAATTATTTCTTGTGGAGGGAGATTCTGCAGGCGGCAGTGCCAAACAGGGAAGAGACCGACGCTTCCAGGCCATACTTCCCCTTAAGGGAAAAATTTTAAATGTTGAAAAAGCCAGATTTGATAAGATTTTAAGAAGTGATGAAATCAAAAATATGATTACGGTTTTAGGAACCGGTGTTGGCAGCGAAGAGTATGACATTGAAAAAATAAGGTATCATAAAGTAGTGATCATGACGGATGCGGATGTTGATGGATCACATATCAGAACCCTGTTATTAACTTTTTTTTACAGGCAGATGCCGGAGCTGGTTTCAAAAGGATATCTATATATTGCCCAGCCACCTCTTTTCAGGGTAGGTTCAAGGAAAAGCGGGGTATACCTGAAAAATGAAGAGGAGTACTCCAATTACCTGGTAAAGAGAATTACTAATCAAAAAGATATCTTTCTAAATAATAATAAAGAACCACTTTTAGAAAATGAATTTTATTCTTTTTTAGTCGATCTATCTGATTATTACGCTGCAGTGAATCAGTTAAAGAAAAGGGATATGGATACAAATCTTTTACTTACCCTGATTAAAAACAGAGTGAAAAATAAATTTTTTCTTGAGGAAAAGCAAAATTTTATTTCCCTTTCAAAAGACCTTGGAAACAATGGATATATCCTGGGTGAAATAGAGTATGATCCTGAACGAAATATTTTTGAGATGGATATATATGATAAAAAAGAAAAACAGGTTCTTGTAAGGGTTGGCAGAGAAATTCTGGGCACTGGTGATTACAAAAGGATGCTAAAAGGATATGAGAAAATTAAACACTTTGATAAACCGCCTTTTTCCATATCTGCCAAACAATCAGATGCTAAAGAGAAAAAACAATATCATTTTGATGATACAAACAGCTTATTTAAATTTATAATGATAGAAGCTAAAAAAGGTATCAATACGCAGCGTTATAAAGGTTTAGGTGAAATGAATCCCGACCAGCTCTGGGAAACCACCATGAATCCTGAAAAGCGAAATATGCTTCAGGTAGAAATCGAAGACGCTGAAAAAGCAGATGAAATTTTTACCCTTCTTATGGGTGAGGAAGTGGAGCCCAGAAGAAATTTTATTCAAAAACATGCCCTTGAAGTCTCTTCTCTTGATTATTAAAAATATATTAAAGGTAAGGGGTTAAATTTCAACCCCTTACCTTTATTTAAAATTAAATATCCATATTTTCCATGGCCTTTTTCATTTGACGAACTGCCTGTCGTAACCGTTCCTCATTTTCCACCAGAGCCAGACGCACGAATCCTTCTCCTTCTTCGCTGAACCCTGTTCCGGGTGCCACTGCCACATTTGCCCTGTCCATCATTTCAATTGCAAACTGCATGGCACCCATTTTGTTGAAGGGCTCCGGAATCTTTGCCCAGACAAACATGCCGGCTTTTGGCTTTTTAACGTCCCATCCAATTCTTTCAAGACCGCTGCACAAGACATCTCTTCTGGTTTGGTACAGATTTGCAAGTTCCGGGATAGTGTCGTCACAATCGCGCAATGCTATAATGCCGGCCACTTGGATGGCGGAAAAGATACCATAGTCAAAATATCCTTTTATTTTTCCAAGGGCCTGAACAATCTCAGCATTTCCTACACAATACCCTATTCTCCACCCTGCCATGTTATAGGATTTTGAAAAAGACCCGAATTCTACCCCGACATCCTTTGCACCGTCCACCTCAAGAAAACTGGGGGCTTCATATCCGTCAAAGGTAATTTTTGAATAGGCAAAATCATTAATAACCATGAACTTAAAGCGCTTGGCAAGTTTTACTATTTCTTTAAAAAATTCCCTGTCTGTTACAACGCCTGTGGGATTATGGGGATAATTTAACATAAGAACCTTGGGTTTGGGAAAACAAGCTTCACAGATATTGATGATGCGGTCAAGAAAGGTTTTTTCCGGTGCTATGGGTATTTTCATGACATTGGCACCTGCAATGACAGCTGCATAAATATGCACCGGGAATGCAGGGGCGGGCACAAGTACGGAATCCCCTGGTCCCATAATAGCCAGGCACAGATGGGATATCCCCTCTTTGGAACCGATGGTGAAATAAGTTTCTTTTTCAGAATCAAGATCAATATTATAATGCCGTTTGTAATATTTTGTGATTTCAATTTTTAAATGCGGCATGCCGGAAGTATCCGGATATCGGTGTGATTTAGGATCTTTAGCCACTTCAACCAACTTTTCAATCACAGCACCGGGTGTTGGATCCATGGGATTTCCCATACCAAGATCAATGACGTCATCCCCGTTGCGCCTTTTATCCATTTTCATTTTGTTGATCATTCCGAATAAATAAGGGGGTAGTTGATCCATACGGCTTGCAAAACGAATAATATGATTTTCTTCCAAAATTAAACTCCTTTATAAGTGTTATTCCTATAATTATAAGAATAAGAACCATAGCAGATTTTTTAATCATAGGAAAATAAAAATTATCTCTATAGCGCTTTTTTTAAAAGGAATTTTTTTACTGAAATGATTCTGATAAAATTTTTTATTATTAGTATGTTTTGTGTTATAAAATTAAAAATTAAAAAACTATCAGGAGAAAAAGTTCAATGAAAATTAAAAAAATTGCTGTTTTAGGTGCCGGACTTATGGGTGCAGGGATTGCCCAGACTGCTGCCCAGGCAGGGTTTGATGTGAATATTCGGGATATGGAAGATGGTTTTGTAGAAAAAGGGATGGCTGCTATTAAAAACAACCTGGACCGGGCTGTTTCCAAGGGAAAACTGGATAAAGAAGAGGCTCAAAAAGTTATGGGTCGTATCAGGGGGACCATTGATTTAAAAGAAGCGGTTCAGGATGCAGATATGGTTATTGAAGCTATTATTGAAATCATGGAAATCAAAAAACAGGTATACAAGGAGCTCGATACTATTTGCAAAAAAGAAACCATATTTGCCTCCAACACTTCAAGCCTTTCTATTACTGAAATGGCAAGTGTCACACAGAGACCCGGCCAGGTGATAGGCATGCATTTTTTTAATCCGGTACCAGTCATGAAGCTGGTTGAACTGATAAGAGGATTTTCAACCACAGATGAAACCCTTGGAAAAGCCAGAGCATTTGTTGAAAAAATTAAGAAGACCTCTATTGAAGTGAAAGAATCTCCGGGATTCGCTGTAAATCGTATTCTTTGTCCCATGCTCAACGAAGCAGTTTTTGTTTTTGCCGAAGGTATTGCCAGCGCTAAAGATATTGATGATGGAATGATGCTTGGGGCCAATCATCCCATAGGCCCCCTTGCATTGTTAGACTTGGTGGGTCTGGATACTATTCTTCTTGTTCTGGAGGGATTCCACAAAGAGCTTGGAGAGGATAAATACCGCCCGGCCCCCTTGCTCAGGAAAATGGTTAGAGCCGGCCATTTAGGCAGGAAGAGTGGTAAGGGATTTTACGATTACACAAAATAAATCATTGATAATGAAAAAATTGATAACCTTTTTTAGGAATCTGCGTATTCGAACCAAACTGGTGGGCGGCTATACACTGATTTTTATCATGGCCACCCTGGCGGGCGGCACAGTGATCTATTTTCAGGTCAAATCAACCATTGAGACCAATATTGAGAATGAATTAAAAAACTCAACAGCAACCATTCTCAATATGATAGAAACAGCAGCCAGCACCTCCATAAAAAATCATTTGCGGGCAGTGGCGGAAAAAAACAGGCAAATCATTGTAAGCCTGTACAGGGAATATAAATTCGGAGTGATGACCGAGGAAGAAACAAAAGCCCTTGCTAAAAAGATTCTTCTGAGTCAGACTATTGGTAAAACAGGGTATCTTTATTGTGTCAAAAGTAATGGAATAGCCCCCATACATCCAAGCCCGGGTGTTGAGGGAAACAGTTTTCTTGATTATAAATTTGTGCGGGATCAGATACGGTTAAAGGAAGGGTATCTGGAATATGACTGGAAAAATCCGGAAGAAGATTACGCAAAACCCAAAGCCTTGTATATGAGTTACTTTCAACCCTGGGACTGGATTATTTCAGCCACCTCCTACCGTGATGAATTTAAAGAACTGATCAATGTGTCTGATTTTCGGGACAGTATCCTGGCGCTTTCCTTTGGGAAAACCGGATATGCCTATGTTCTGGACGGCATGGGTAATGTTATTGTTCACCCGACACTTTCCGGAAATTATTTTAATGCACAAGGTAAAGACGGTCATTTTTTTATTCGTGATATCTGTAAGTTGAAAAATGGAAAGCTCATCTATTCCTGGAAAAATCCCGGTGAACTCGCTTTTCGTAACAAAATAGTCATGTTCAACTATATTCCGGAATATGACTGGATTGTGGTCTGCTCAAGCTATCTTGATGAAATTTATGCCCCTCTTAACACTATAAGGAATATTATCCTGTTAACAGTTTGCCTGATACTGACCTTGGTTTTTATCACCTCTTTGTGGATAAACAGCTCTGTGATATTACCCCTTCGACACCTTATGAACCGGTTTGCTCTGGGGGCATCCGGTGATTTTGCGGTTCGAATGCCTGTCACTTCAGGGGATGAAATAGGACAATTGGCTGTTTTTTTCAATAAGTTCATGGAAACCCTTGAAATCTATCATGCAGACCTGGCCCTTGAAATCAAAGAGCAAAAACGGCTTGAAAGAGAAATTTTAAATATCAGTGAGCGGGAGCGCCAGAAAATTGCCATGGATCTCCATGATGATCTGTGCCCCCAGCTTATTGGCATAGAAGTAATGACAAAAATTCTCATGGAAAAACTGGAGGAAAAATCCATTAACGAGACAGCTGACGCTAAAAAAATAAGGCAGCTTATTTTAGACACCATTGCCAAGACCCGGCAATTGTCCAGGGGGCTGTGCCCGGTCAATCTGTCAGACCACCGATTTGATCTGTCTTTTGAGGAGTTAGCAACTTATATAAAAGAGGTCTTTGGGATTGAGTGTGTTTTTAATTGCAGCATGGCTCAATCTATAAAAGATAACAGCAAGGCCACCCACATTTATTATATTGCCCATGAAGCAGTTCATAATGCAGCCAGGCATTCCAGTGCAAAGAAGATCACCATAGACTTGACTATCACCACACAAAATATAACACTGGAAATCAGTGACAACGGCAAAGGGATAGATCCTGTTCAGCACTCCCGCGGGATGGGTCTCAAGATTATGACCTACCGGGCGAATAGAATCGGTGCCTCTCTTGATATCATACAAAATGCCGGCGGCGGAACACTTGTGCGGCTTGATATTAAAGCATAAAAAGGACCCAATGATCCAAGAAAAAATAAAAATATTGCTTGTTGAGGATCATCCTATATTTCGGATGGGGATGACCGAATTGATCAATCATGAAAAAGACATGATGGTCTGTGGTGATGCAGAAGATGTGGAAAGCGCCCGGACAATCATTAAAAAACAGATGCCGGACATGGTGGTGGTGGACTTATCCCTGAAAAACAGCAACGGGATAGATCTGGTAAAAGAAATCAGTGAACACTATAAAACAATGTCCTGCCTGGTGTTGTCCATGCACGATGAATCCCTGCATGCAGAAAGGTGTATCATGGCTGGAGCCAAGGGATATATTATGAAACAGGAAGCCTCGACTTCTGTGGTAAAAGCCATCAGAGAGATACTTTCAGGAAATCTGTACGTCAGCAGCACGATCATGAGTCATGTTTTAAAGAAATTCCGCCGAAAGCCGGCAGCCCTGCATGAGTCTCCTTTAAAAAAGCTCACAGACCGTGAAATGGAAATTTTTCAATTCATTGGAAGGGGGCATGCTTCGGGTGAAATCGCAAAACGACTGAACATCAGTGTTAAAACCATTGGCACCTATCGAGAACGCATCAAAAACAAACTGAATTTAAAACACAGCGGCAAACTGGTCAGACATGCCGTTATATGGGTGGAAACAGGCATTTTTACCTCGCCTGTTTAGTTGGTAAAAATTGGATTTTGGTAGGTCATTTCCCTACAGAAACTTGGTTTCTTTCCCTACATTAATATGGTCTGTCTGCTGATTTACTGCAGGACTTAAATTTTTTACAAAGTTATAACCTGTTTGAGAGGCCTTAGCTTTTTTTTCAATGCTGTTTCTCCCATGCTCAGGCAGATAAGAAATGCGTTAAGGAGATAATATGAACATTCTTTCCATTGACGATGTATCTCTGGCTTTTGGCGGCCTAAAAGTATTATCTGATGTTTCATTTGATGTAAACGAAGGTGAGATATTTGCTATTATCGGGCCCAATGGTGCAGGCAAGACATCCATATTGAACATTATCAGTGGTTTCTACCGCCCGGAAAAAGGAAGGGTTTTTTTCAAAGGCAAAGATATCAGCCATCTTGCTGCAGACAAAAGAGCAGCACAGGGAATGGGCAGGACATTCCAGAATATTGCTCTCTACCATGGCATGTCAGTGCTTGATAATATAAAACTTGGCGCTCACACCCACTTGAAAACAGGTCTGTTTTCAGGCTTGTGGTATTGGGGGGCTGCCCATAGAGAAGAGATAAAGCTGCGTGAAAAAATTGAAGAAGATATCATTGATTTTCTGGAAATAGAATCCATAAGAAAAAAGCCGGTAAGCGCCCTTGCCTATGGTCTGCAAAAACGGGTTGAACTGGCACGTGCCCTTGCCATGCGCCCAAAGGTTCTTTTGATGGATGAGCCTGTTGCGGGTATGAATGCTGAAGAAACCGAAGATATGGCAAGATTTATTCTGGATATAAAAGAAGAGCATAATATAACCATTGTACTTATTGAGCATGATATGAAAATGATCATGGATATTTCAGACCGGGTTCTGGTCTTGAATTTTGGCCAGGCATTGACACAGGGGACACCCGGCGACGTACAAAAACATCCGGAAGTTATCAAGGCTTACCTGGGCCAGAAAAAAGCTTAATACGAGGAAAGGATAAAATGGACATATTTCTGCAATTGATTGTCAGCGGTTTTCTGGTCGGGGGAATTTATGCCCTCATTGCCCTTGGTTTTGTACTTATTTATAAGGCCACCAATATCATCAATTTTGCCACAGGTGAATTTATGATGATAGGGGCCTATATTTTCTATTCTTTAATGGTATATTTAAAATTGTCCCCTTTTATCGGAGTTCCCCTGGTCATTATCTGCGCAGCCCTTCTGGGGGTATTGGTTGAGCGGTTGATTTTAAGGCATATGCTGGGACAGCCCAATATCAGTATCATCATGGTGACCATCGGTCTAAGTTCCATTTTGCTGGGGGTTGCTGAAGTTATCTGGGGATCGGAATTCAGGAGCTTTCCCCCGCTTTTCCCCAGGAAACCAATTATTATTGGAGAAATTGTGCTCCGCTCCAATCTATTTTATGGATTTTTGCTTGCCCTGGTTGTGGTGGCGGTATTTATGCTTTTGTTCAAATACGCAAAAATAGGGGTTGCCATGCGTGCCACAGCCAATGATCAAATGGCTGCTTTTTCCATGGGGATCAATGTTAAGACCATGTTTACGATTTCCTGGGCATTTGGTGCCATTGCCGCTTCTCTGGGGGGGATTATCATCGCCAATATCGGCGGTGTTCAGCCGACTCTGGGGCATATCGGGCTTAAAATATTTCCCATCGTAATTCTTGGAGGACTGGACTCCATTATCGGTGCAGTAGTGGGTGGTTTTATCGTGGGTATTGTGGAAAATCTGGCAGGCGGTTATCTTGACCCGATTTTCCACGGAGGTGTCAAAGATCTTGCTCCTTTTGTCGTCCTGATTTTAATCCTCTTGATTAAACCCTATGGTCTCTTTGGCACAAAAGAGATTGAACGACTTTAACAGGAGAAACAGCTATAATGTATATTGGAGATTTTAAGGAAGCTTACGCATCAGACCAGGCTGTTTTTGTAAATACCACGTCGCGTTTCTGGCTTGGGGTTTTATTTGTACTTTTGTTGATATTTCCCTTTGTTGCAGGAGATTATTTTCTGTTCATGGCCAATCTTGCCGGCATTGCCATAATAGGCGCTGTTGGTTTGAATATTCTGACGGGTTTTGCAGGCCAGATATCCCTTGGTCATGCAGCGTTTATCGGTGTGGGCGGATATACAGCTGCGATTTTAGCCACCCGTTTTAACCTGCCCTTTCTTTTATGTCTTCCCCTTTCCGGTTTTATGGCCGCTTTTTTCGGCATCATTGTGGGGGGACCCTCTTTACGCCTCAAGGGCTTATATCTTTGCATTGCCACTCTGGCAGCCCAGCTTATCCTTGAGTTTGTTTTTGTGCACTGGGAATCTGTGACCGGTGGAATCAGGGGTATTAATGTTTCTTCCCCTGAAATTTTCGGGTTTGTTCTTGACAATGATTTTAAATTTTATTTTTTAACCCTTGTGATGGTTATCATATGTGTGACCGCTGCAAGAAATCTTTTCAGAACCCGGGTGGGCAGGGCATTTATCGCCATACGGGATCGCGATATTTCTGCCGAACTCATGGGTATCAACCTGATGCAGTATAAACTATATGCCTTTGGTATCAGCTCGTTTTTTGCCGGTATTTCAGGATGTTTGTGGGTAAATTTTTTAAAAACAGTGACGCCGGAACATTTTCCTTTGATGGAAAGCGTTCGATATCTTGCCATGATTATTGTAGGCGGCATGGGAAGTATTCTGGGTTCCATATTTGGTGCCATCTTCATGACAATCGTGCCCGAGATGATTAAAACCATTCTTGGTTTGCTCGTTAATATTTTCCCCACAGCCATGAGTTTTCTTTTTCCGTTGCAGCAGGTTATTTTTGGATTGCTTATCGTTGGATTTTTGATATTTGAACCCCATGGACTGGCTGAAATCTGGTACCGCATCAAAAATTATTTTCATTTATGGCCCTTTGACCATTGATTTTTGAACTTTAAGAAAAGGACGTTTTTTTAACCATAAAAAAGGAGTGATCATGAAAAAAAGTATTGTTTTAACCATGGCTTTATTTTTATCGTTATTGTTAAGCACAGGAGGTGTATCTTTTGCCGAAGATGTAATTAAAATCGGAGCAGGCCAGCCCATAACAGGTCGGTTTGCCTTTGCCGGCAAACATATCCATGCAGGCCTGATGGATTCTTTAGGCTATGCCAATGAACAGGGCGGTGTTGACGGTAAAAAATTCAAGTATATCTATGAAGATACCGGATATGATTTAAAGCGCGCCATTGCATCATTTAAAAAATTAATGGCAAAGGACAGTCCCGTCATGATGTATGGCGAATCCACAGGGGTCGGCAAAGCCATGGCGCCTGAAATCAACTCCCGGTACCATGTGGTTTATGGGTCCACCAGCTTTTCAGAAGAACTCAGTGACAGATCAAAAAATCCTTATATCTTTGTAAGCGGCCCAACCTATGCTCAGCAGTTTGGTGTTCTGCTCAAATATATTGCAAACCAGCCAAAGAAAAACAATAAACCCCACCGAGTCGCTTTTTTCTATAGTGATACGGAGTTTGGCCGTGATCCCATCCCCTTTGCCAGAAAACTTGCCAAAAAACTGGGTATTGAAGTTGTGGCGGAGGAAGTGACTAAGGTCGGGGCTGTGGATATTACAAGCCAGCTTCTGGATCTGAAACGAAATAAACCCGATTATTGTATTTTCCAGGGGTATGTTGTTCCCCCAATCCCGGAAGTCATCAGAGGCGCAAAGGATTTTGGTCTTGATATTACATTCATGGGTACTTTCTGGGCAATGAGTAAAATGCTGCTGGGTAAATTAGGTCCTGATGCTGAAGGATATATGGGCGTTTCTCCCTATTCTTATTGGTACATGGATGATGTTCCCATGATCCAGGCCATGCATGCCTATACAAAAAAACATCATCCCGATGTGGAATACCGCCCCAACTCTTATATGCAGGGATGGTTCACAGGTATGATTTATGTGAAACTGGCTAAAATGTGCCATGAAGCAGGTCTTGCCATCACAGGTGAAAATCTTAAAAATATGATTCCCAAGATTAAAGACTGGGATACCGGCGGTTTGAACGGTGTGGTCAGTTTTGACAAATCAAATGCCACGGGTACTGGAAAAGTCTATAAAGCTGAAAATGGTAAGTTTGTAGCAGTTTCAGACTGGATTAATCTGGACGAATAATAAAGGACATGGGTACCGGGCATTGTTTTGTCCGGTACCAAAATAAAAACAGGAGGCCCGATTGTCATCTATTCTGAAAGTCAATAATTTAGAGGTACTCTATAATAATATCATATTGGTACTGAAAGGGCTTTCCCTTGAGGTTGAACAAGGCACTATTGTAGCATTGCTCGGGTCCAATGGTGCCGGCAAGTCCACCACTTTAAAGGCTATCAGTGGATTTCTACCTTTGGAAGATGGGGAAATCACCGATGGCACTATTAAGTACAAGGGGGAATTAATCTCAGGACTTGGGCCCCATACAATAGTGCAAAAGGGTATTTTTCAGGTCATGGAAGGCCGCAGGGTTTTTGAAGACCTGACAGTGGAAGAAAATCTTATCTGCGGCGCCTATACCCAGAAAAGCAAGGCACAGATTGCAAGGGGCATGGATAAGTGTTTTGAATATTTCCCCATATTGAAAAAAAGATACAAACGCCTGGCAGGTTATTTGAGCGGTGGAGAACAGCAGATGCTGGTCATCAGCCGGGCAATGCTCGCAACACCAAGTCTTATGATGTTGGATGAACCCTCCATGGGATTGGCTCCCATGCTGGTGGAAGAGATTTTTGAGATCATAAAAAAAATAAATGAAACCGAGGGTACTGCCATTTTGCTTGTGGAACAAAATGCCAGCATGGCCCTGGAAATAAGTTCATACGGTTACATCATGGAAAACGGCCGCATTGTATTAGATGGTTCACGGGATCTTTTAATCAATGACAGGGATGTTCAGGAGTTTTATCTTGGTATGGGAGATGACAATGAAAATACAAGTTACCGCAATGTAAAACATTACAAGCGGAGGAAAAGATGGCTGAGCTGACAAATAAGACGCTTCCAAGAGTTTTTCTTGACAGGGTAGCCAAGTGCGGCGATGAAATTGCCTTGAGAGAAAAAGATTTTGGAATCTGGAAGACCATTACCTGGAACAAATATCTTGAACATGTAAAGTATTTTGCCATGGGACTTACAAGCCTTGGATTCAGGCGCGGAGACCATCTTGCCATTATAAGTGAAAACTGTAGAGAATGGCTTTATGCAGATCTTGCATGTATCAGTCTTGGCGGCATCAGTCTCGGGGTGTATCCCACAAGCCCGTATCCGGAAGTAAAATATGTCGTACACCATTCTGATTCCACCATTGTTGTATGTGAAGATCAGGAACAGACAGATAAAATTCTTGAGGTCATAGATGAATTGCCCAGGTTAAAAAAAATTATTGTAAAAGACATGAAAGGACTTCGCAACTATCCAAAAGATATTATAATTTCATTTAAGGAAGTTGAAAAACTTGGACAGGAATTAGAAAAGACAAGGCCCTATTTTTTTCTTGAGGAAGTTAAAAAAGCAGCCCCCGAAGATGTCTGTATAATGATTTATACATCCGGTACCACAGGTCCTCCCAAAGGTGCCATGGTGAGCCATAAAAACATAGAGGCGACTGCCTGGGCATCTGCTGAAGCCATGGAAGTTAGTAAAGAGGACACGGTTGTTTCATACCTTCCCCTTTGCCATGTGGCAGAACAGATTTTCAGCCTCTACCTTCCTTTGTTCATTGGAAATACAGTCAATTTTGCCGAGAGTATTGCCACCATACAGAGCGATTTAAGGGAAATTGCGCCCACAATGTTCCTTGGTGTGCCAAGAATCTGGGAAAAGCTGCATTCCTCTATTACCATAAATATCCAGGATGCAAGCAGGCTTAAACGCTGGCTTTTTGAAAAATTTATGGTCGTAGGCTATAAAAATGCAAGTCTTACTCTTGAGAACAAAAACATAAATCTCAGGTTGAAGCTTGCCTGGTGGGCTGGATATTGGCTTATGTTCAGAGCGCTGCAAAACTATATAGG
>Ga0164315_10003205_pt1 | contig 12662 bp, 11 predicted proteins | sample GuaBasSedimGuay6_FD_113737 | JGI IMG/M metagenome (GOLD analysis project Ga0164315, IMG submission 113737) | Subseafloor sediment microbial communities from Guaymas Basin, Gulf of California, Mexico - Guay6, Core 4569-2, 0-3 cm | ecosystem: Environmental > Aquatic > Marine > Hydrothermal vents... | reverse complement strand
AGTGCAGGGGCGGAGCCTCTTTGGCACGGATGCGTTTTCTCCTCTTCCTCTTGCCGCACTGGGTGGGATCGTGGTCGGGGCCGGAATGTTATTCGTCCGGAGGCGATGGTACGGTCCGGCCCTCGAGCGTGGAAAATGTGGACGGGTATTCAGGCCCGAGGACAAGAGTTCGTATTGCGAACAATGTGTATCCGTTTTTTTGAAGCGGAATGCCGTTTCGATTGAACAGCAGACTGCAAAAGCGGCCCAGGTCCGGCGATGGGAGCTCATGAACGGTCTGGTGGTCAGGGGGCTTGGAGTGGCCGTTCCCGGAGGGCGGCAGATCGTCGGCAGGCGTGTCGTATCCGGGATTCTCTTGAATTTCATCGTATGGCTTCCGTTGCTTGGCGCTGTGGCCTGGGTGCCGCTCTTTCTGCGAACGATCGAGCCTTCCCTTCCATTGAGGGGCCTGCAGTTGGGTCTGGTTTTCGCTGGTGGTGCGGGGTGGGTTGTAGCGGCATTGTCCGCTTGGAGTCGGCGGTAAGATGGCACTCGAAGGTACGCTCCGGGATTTTTCGTTCGCCGATATTCTTCAGCTGATTTCTCTACAGCGCAAGACCGGGGTCTTGACGCTGAAGGACGCCGAAAACGTTGTTACGATCTCCTTTCTCGATGGGAGCATTATTGGTTCCTCATCGTTGAGTCAACACCCTGAAGATCGCATCGGGTTGATTCTGCTCAAACGTGGCGAGATTACTGAGAATGAGCTTGAGACGGCGCTCAAAAGGCAGGAGGAGACCCTTCAACGGTTGGGTCGGATCCTGATTGATTACAAACTGGTTGACGGCGAGGCCGTCAGGGTTGCGCTCAGCAAGCAGATACTTCAGATCGTCTATCGGGTGTTCAGGTGGGGAGACGGGGACTACCATTTCTCCCAAGAGACTGACATTGATTACGACCGTGACTTGATGAGGCCGATGGCGGCTGATTCGATCATCATGGAAGGCGCCCGGATGACTGATGAGTGGCCTTTCATTGATCAGAGGATTCCTGATCGTGAGGCCGTTTTCATCAAGGTCTCTCCGGATCGGAAGTTCGAGATTGGCGAAGAGGACGACGACGACTTCGAGAACCTCGGCTTCAGCTTCACGGAGACCCCCGAGGAGTCTGTTTCCGAGGCCAAGCCTCAGGATGATCGTCTGCTTCCCGTGCAGTTCGAGATCTATGGACTGGTCAATGGCATCCTCTCCGTCAATGAGTTGATTGCCGAGAGTCCGTTTGTTGAATTCGAGACCTGTAAGGTCCTGGCTGATCTTCTCGACAGAGGTGTCATTCGGACGGCCAGCCAGGAAGAGGTGGCAAGGTCGCTCAGTCGGATCATGGAGCCGGTTGCGGAAAAGAGTTCTGTCGGGTTCGGGATTGTGCCCTGGTTGGCTGTACCGTTCCTGGTGCTTTTTGGTTTTTCGCTCTCCGTGATGCCTCACAATACGGCCAACCCCGGCTTTGGGCTGATTTCCAGAGTTTGGGACGGGTGTATTTTGGAGGGTGTTTCCTGGTACCGCATTGATCGCTTGAGCTGTGCGGCTGAATCGCAGTTCTTCCTCGAGGGGTTGTATCCGGAAAATGCTGAAGAACTGATTGAAAAATTGGCCTCCCTGCAGGATGGATTTGCGGACCCGTGGGACCAGAACTATCGCGTTACGACGCGAAGCTCGAAATTGGTGGTTTCAGGGCTCGACGCCTCGGGTCGACGGTCACCCCGCTTGCTGCTCAATCGACCGCTAGCATGGGAAGGGGAGGGCGGAATCGGCGCATACGAGGGCCCGGGCGTTCGGCTGTTGTCCCGCTGACAGGGAATTATCAACCTAAGCTGAGCGATTCTCATCGGCGATCTTTGCGAGATCTCTTCGTATTCTTGTCTTCTTCGAAAAAAGACTTGACAATAGAGGGCTCAGGTTTTAGAATTCAAATTGACAATGAAACTTGAGGAGGACCATAGCATGTCTCGTGTCATAGGAATCGATCTCGGAACCACCAACTCGGTGGTAGCAGTGATGGAAGGCGGCAAACCAGTCGTCATCCCGAATCAAGAAGGCAATAGGACCACGGCATCTGTGGTCGCATTTACGGAAAATGGGGAGCGACTGGTTGGGCAGGTGGCCAAGCGCCAGGCAGTGACCAACCCTGAGAACACGATTTTTTCATCAAAGAGGTTTATGGGTCGCCGATTCGACGAGGTCGCATCGGAGATCAAGACCGTGCCATTCAAAGTGGTCAAGGGTGAAAACAACACCGCACGAATTGAGGCCGCCGGCAAGGTTTACTCCCCGCAGGAGATTTCAGCCATCGTGCTTCAGAAGCTCAGGGGCGCGGCTGAGGACTATCTCGGTGAGAAGGTCGAGAAAGCCGTCATTACCGTTCCGGCCTATTTCAACGATGCTCAGCGTCAGGCAACGAAAGACGCCGGCCAGATTGCCGGGTTGGAAGTGCTCCGCCTGGTGAACGAGCCGACCGCTGCGGCTTTGGCTTACGGGCTGGACAAGAAGGACGACGAAACCATTGCCGTGTTTGATTTTGGCGGTGGTACCTTTGATATCTCCATTCTGGAGGTTGGTACGGGCGTAGTTGAGGTCAAGTCGACCAACGGCGACACCCATTTGGGTGGCGACGACATTGATCAGGTGATCATTGATTGGTTGGTTGATGAGTTCAAGAAGGATCAGGGTATTGACCTGTCCAACGACAGTATGGCCCTGCAGCGGCTGAAAGAAGGCGCCGAGAAGGCCAAGATGGAGCTTTCGGCGACGATGGAAACTGAGGTCAACCTTCCCTTCGTTACGGCTGATGCTTCGGGCCCCAAACATCTGGCCATCAAGCTGAGCCGTTCCAAGCTTGAACAGATGATCCAGCCCCTGGTGGATCGCACAATGGAGCCGTGCAAGAAAGCATTGTCGGATGCAGGCCTTTCGCAAAAGGACGTCGACGAGGTTGTATTGGTTGGTGGATCGACGAGAATTCCCATGGTCCAAAAGGCTGTGGCCGACTTCTTCGGCAAAGAGCCCAACCGGGGCGTCAATCCTGATGAGGTCGTTGCGGTCGGCGCAGCAATTCAGGCCGGTGTTCTCGCTGGTGAGGTCACTGATGTCCTGTTGTTGGATGTCACTCCTTTGTCCCTGGGTGTAGAGACGCTTGGAGGCGTTACCGACATTGTCATCCCCAGAAATACCACTATTCCAATCAGTAAGTCCAAGGTGTATTCGACGGCGGATGACAATCAGAATCAAGTTGAAATCAATGTCTTGCAGGGTGAACGTTCGATGGCGCCCGACAACAGGACTCTGGGTCGGTTCCACTTAATGGGAATTCCGCCTGCACCGCGAGGAGTGCCCCAGATCGAAGTGACCTTTGACATCGATGCCAACGGCATCCTCCATGTTGGCGCGAAGGATCGGGGTACGGGGGTCGAACAAAAAATCCAGATCAGCGGTTCTTCGGGTCTGTCGGAGGACGAGATCGGCAAAATGGTTGATGAGGCCCAGGCTCATGCCGGGGATGATGAGACCAAGCGGCGTCAGATCGAAAGTCGAAACAAGCTCGACGGATTGGTCTACTCGACCGAGAAGCTGGTCACCGAGAACAAGGAGAAACTGGCGGAGGACGATGTGGCGTCGATTGAGAGCGCCCTTGCCGAATCCAAGAGCGCGCTCGAAGACGGGAGTCCCGAAGACATGGACGCGGCCTATGAGAAATTAACCGCTGCCAGTCACAAGGTTGCCGAGACGCTTTATCAGAGCCAAGCGCAACAGCCCGGACCGGATACCGGCGCACCAACAGATGCACCGCCCTCCGAGGCAGCGGGACCCGAAGACGATGTCATTGACGCCGATTTTGTCGATGTTGATGCCGAGACCGACCAGTAGGAGAGTGTTTGATGGCGCCCGGAACCTTTCCGGGCGCTATATTCCTTTGGTAGGTGTTACATTGGAGTGGCAAGAAGGAAGAGAATGAAGTCAAAGCCTCGCTATAGAATGATCTCCTGGGTGGCAGAACGCTACAGTGTTCACCCACAAACCCTGCGTCTGTGGGAACGAGAGGGATTGCTCAGTCCTGCCCGCTCTCGGGGCAACACTCGTTTGTACGATGAGGTGACCTGTGATCGGCTTGAGACCGTCATCGCCCTCACCAGGGATCTCGGTGTCAATCTGGCTGGTGTTGAGATTATTCTCAATCTGAGAGAGCAGGTTCAAAAACTCCAAAAGGACAACGAGATCCTGGCTGACCTGGTCAGGCATCACCTGAGTTCTGAGAGCGAAGTGCCGAGATACCATGCGTTGGTTCGGGTCGAGAGCGGGACGATTCAGGTTGTCGAGGACGATTCCGTCTAGCATGGGTCATCGGGGCGGCTTCCGTCAGGACAAGTCTGAAACTGCAACACTTCAGTACTATCTGAACGAAATCTCCAAGTATCCAGGTTTGGCTCACGAAAGAGAACGAGAACTTGCAGCGCAAGTCCAAGCTGGAGACGAAGAAGCCGTGAGAGAATTGGTTGTTGCCAACCTGAAGTTCGTTGTGGCGTATGCCAAACGGTATCGGGCTTCCACAATTTCTTTCCTTGACATCATTCATGAAGGCAATCTCGGTCTGATACAGGCTGCGAAGAAGTACGACCCGTTCAAAGAGGGTCAGGACGTCAAGTTCATTACCTATGCGGTGTGGTGGATTCGTCAGGCGATACTCCATTTTCTCGCCGAGAACGGAACGGCCTTCCGGTTGCCTCAGAAACAGGCCAATACTCTCTACAGGCTTGAAAGGGTCCGGAATTTGTTGTCCGAACGGCAAGGGAGACCACCGACCGATTTGGAACTTTCCCGGGAGCTGGAGATTTCCATCGAGGACGTTCGTGTTCTCAGACGGGCGTCCCAGACCTCACTGTCGCTGAATTCTCATGTTGATGAGAGTGGCGATTCGGAAATCGGGGACCTTCTTGAGCAGACGATCTTCCCGGATACCGACGAGACGCTCCTGCGGAAGTCATTTGCGCATGCTTTAGGAGATGCTCTTGATGGTCTTCCGGGCCGAGAGCGGGAGGTATTGGTCCTTCGATTCGGTTTGGTTGACGACAATCCCCGGACTCTCAGGGAGATCGGGATTCTGATGGGGTTATCGCGAGAGAGGGTTCGCCAAATCGAGAGCCGTGCTCTTTCCCGGTTACGGAGGTCACATTTGCAGCAGGATTTGATCGCCTACTTGAAGACGTAGCCCAAAAAAGCTGAAACCATTAGGTTTCAGCTTTTTTGGGAGCTATCAGCTATCAGCTATCAGTACAGCGGTTTCTACCGTGACAGAAAGCTCAGGTCAGCAGGTCTCTATTCGGTCGGGGCGTCCATTTGAGGCGGGGGGCCGCCCATCCCGCCCAACAGACCGCCGAGGAGCCCCTGCAACATCTGATCGAGTTCTTCCGAGGTATTGGCCTGGGCAACCTGATCAACGAATGCCTCGGCCATACCGACCATCATCATAATCTGCATCTTCTGCTCTGCGATGGTTTCCGGAGTGATTTCTTCCAACTTGGTACGCATCTCAGCGACTTCCGTGTCCCAGTCTGTTGCCATGTCGGTCGGCACCCACCGTCCTTCGACCTTGGTCATCTCGACTTCCTCTGGTTCTTCATCCGGAGCCGAAATTTTCAGTTTTGCCGTGGTGTCGGTTTTTTCCAGGACTTCAATGCCCATCCCTTTGACTTTTGCGAGAAAATCGTTCTCGAATGCGTTCTCTTCGGTTGCGGCGGAGGCCTTTTTGGCAACATCCATCAGCTCTTTGCCGGTCGTCGCCATGAAGTGACCCCAATTGATCGTCTCAAGTGACTTGAGGTTGCTGAGGTCACTGTTGACCAGGGAGCTCAAGACCAGGGCTGCAGTATCCCAATTCTCGGCAATCTCGTCCTGACTGTCCTTGGCCATCGCGAACATTTGCGAACCGAGGAAAAGATCCTTCTTGTCCTGGAGAACGACTGCAGTCTTGCGAAGAACAACAAAACCCTTATCCCACACTTCCTTGTCAACCTTGGTAGCAAAAAGATGGGTCAGGTCGTTGATGTCCTTCTGGTATGTCGGTGGCAGGGCTTCCCAGACAACCTCCGGATGGCCATCTGCAATTTTCTCGGCAACGAATCGGATGGTACCGTCGGGACTTGAGGGAATCTGGTCAGCGGTTGCGACAGCTTGCCCACCGCAGGCTGCGATGATGGCGAGTGCCAGGATGAAAAGGGCCGTGTGGTGTTTTTTGGTAGTCATAGTCGAATCTCCTTTTTCTACGAAACCGGGACTTTATCAGAAAACTGACGGTCTCGGGGGATGAAACGTAAGAGGCGCCATGAAGTTCTATGGCTATCAAACCCGAGCCCGAGCCCGTTCCCGTTATCGTTGTCGAAATGTGTTGTGTTAATGCTGGACTCACACAACCGGTCCAGTGATTTTTCAGCCGCCACCGAAGGCGAGAAGAGTCGGGCACGGCAACGGGAACGGAGGGCTCGGGCTCGGGAAAGCCCCACGGTGTGCGACCATCGGTGAACCCTACAATTACCGCCTTTTGTAGAACGTCGGCTTGGTTCTTAGTCAAGATCAATATCCCGCAACGGCCGTGTGCCGTCGTCTTTCTCCGCAGCGCCTTTCATCAGTTCTGCAAAACGATCCTCCATCAGGCGGCTACGATCATTCTCCTTTCGCAGAGCCTCATCCATCTTGTCGGCGGCGCGCTGCTGTTCGGCCTTGAGCCCGTCAACCCGTTGATTGAAATCGATCGTCACCTTCTTTTCGAGGGGCGCTTCGTGGTGAACGATGACTCCGGCCTCGACATCGACGGTCAGGGCGGATCCGCAGTGGGGGCAGGTCAGATTTCGTGTCGCGCTCATGTCGTCCTCCCAACCTTCTTGATCAATTGATTTGCGGCAACCAAAATCGGATCCCAAACTGAAGCAAAGGGTGGCGAATAGACCAGGTCCAGCCCCTGTACGTCAGCAACGGTCATGTGGGAGGCAAGGGCTGTAGCGAGAGTATTGATTCGCAAAGCGGCGCCCTCACGGCCCACCATCTCGCCACCCAAGAGGATTCCGGTCGGGCCGTCGGCGACCAGGGTGACATGAATCGGCGACGATCCAGGGAATCCATGGGCTCTCGACTGCTGCTTGATGGTGACCGAAACGGGGTCGAACCCCTCGGACCGTGCCTGCTCCAGGCCAAGGCCGGAGCGGGCTACTTCGAGGTCGAAAACCTTGAACCCGGTGGTTCCGACGACCCCGGCAAACTGCTGCCCGGCGCCGACGGTGTTTGCTCCGGCAATCCGGCCGTGTTTGTTTGCCGTCGTGCCAAGGGGAGCCCATGCGTTCCGACGCAAGACTCGGTGATACGACTCGGCGCAGTCTCCTGCAGCCCAGATTCCCTCAACCGAGGTTTGCTGGTATCGATTGACCCAGATGGCCCCTGTCTCTCCAATGCGCAAACCGGCTTCCGTCGCCAGTGTGACGTTGGGGCGTACGCCGACGGCCTGCAAGACGAGATCGGTCTCATACCGGCCCTCATCCGTCATCACTGCCGCAACGGTCCCGTCCACTCCGGCTTCGGCGCCGGTGATGTCCATGCCGGTATGAATTTCAACACCGTGTCGATCGAGTTCGGCAACGACAAGAGAAACCGTTTCATCGGACCATCCGCGGAGAATACGGGGACGTTTCTTGAGAATCTGGACCTTGAGCCCCAGTTCGGTCAGGACGTGGCACATCTCCATACTGACGAAACCGGCGCCGAGAACAACGGCCTTCGCCGGGGCATTGGCGGCGATATGGCGTTTGATCAGGCGGCCGTGGTTCAGATTCCTCAAATGAAAGACGCCGGGCAGGTCGAACCCCGGCAGGGAAAGGTAGTTCGCAACGGCTCCGGTCGCAATGACCAGTGCGTCAAACGGCTCCTCTGAATCGGTGCCGGTCCCTCGATCTCGTACGGTGACGATGCGGCGTTCGGCGTTCAGCCCCACCACGTCGTGGCCAAGGCGGAGGTCGATGCCCCGCTTTTGGGCCTTGTCCGGCGTCAGCACAACCAGATCCTCAATATCACGTGAGGGGTCCCCAATGTTGTAAGGCATGCCGCAGGCCCCATAGGAGATTCGGTCGCCGCGTTCGAAAACGATGACATCGGCATCAGGTTGTCTGCGCTTTGCCTGTGAAGCGGCACTCATGCCCGCTGCGACGCCACCGATCACTACGATTCTTGGACTGCTCATGGAACCTCCCGAGGGCCTACCTCAGGAACAATACTAACTCGGCGACCCCGAAGCCAATGGAGAGAGGGGGAGAAAGGGGGGCGGGACTGCTATCCTTCATTGGAGGCTCTGTCTGGAGGTACAGGATGGATGCGGCTCGAATATTTTTGGTCATCACGCTGGGGCTCGCCACCCTGGTCTGCGGAGGTTGTGAAGATACGACACCCGACCCTGAGGCCCGCATTGCGGTCGAGCAGGCCGTAACCACGTATCTTCATGCCTTGACGGAGGCCTATTCAAACCTCAGCATTGAGCCGATCGAGGATTTGGCCACGGGTGCCGAGGTCCAGGGGGTCCGCAAGATGCTCAGAGGTCTTGCCGGGACCGGCGATCGGGTGGAGGCTCGACTCCGCTCTGTGGAATTCACGCGCATCGATATTTTCCGAGTGATCAACGCAACCGTTGCGACCACCGAGGTCTGGGACGTTACTCAATTTGACGCCTTCAACGGCAGGGAGAAAGGACGTAACCCAACATCGATCCAGGACTCCATTATCCAACTCCGTCTGATTGACGGGCTGTGGAAGGTGACGGGTCGGAGGGTCATCGGTCAGGAAGCAGGCCGGCGTTGGAAGATTGACGATGTCAAGCCCGAAAATCCGGAGGTCCAGTGAAGCGTCAACCGGTTGTTGTCATCGTAGGAAGGCCCAATGTCGGCAAGTCGACCCTGTTCAACAGGTTGACGAAGAGCAGGCGGGCATTGGTTCACGATCTGCCGGGAGTGACCCGAGACCGGATCGTCGGCGAGGGACCGTGGCGAGGCGGGACTGTGACCATTGTTGATACCGGTGGTTTGATCTTCGAGGATTCGGATACCTTTGTGCCGTTGATTCGCACTCAAGCCGATGTCGCCGCCCGGGAGGCGGACGCCATAGTGTTTTTGGTTGACGGGGAGACAGGGGTGATGCCTGAGGATCAGGACATTTCTCGATGGCTTCGAACCGTCGATGTGCCGGTTGTCATGGCCGTCAACAAGAGTGATCGATCGGACGTTGAAGAGCAGGCGTACGAATTTTTCTCGTTGGGTTTTGGTGAGACAGCTGTAATTTCTGCCGAACACGGCCTGGGCCTGGCCGATTTATGGGATCTCCTGGAGCCCCATCTGGACGGTGTGGAAGATGACGAGGGGGACGAGGACGAGGATCCTCGAGAGGCCCGGATCGCCATCATTGGGAGGCCCAATGTCGGGAAGTCCTCCCTGCTCAATCAACTGGTTGGTGACGAGAGAGTCCTGGTCAGTGCGGTGCCGGGTACAACCAGGGATGCCGTGGACGCGGTTTTGGAACGGGATGATGTATTTTTCCGGCTGGTTGACACAGCGGGGATCAGGAGGAAGGGCAAGACTGACAAGGGACCTGAGGTCTTGTCGGTCGTCATGGCGCGGAAACATCTGGAGCAGGCTCACGTGTGCCTGCTGGTCGTCGATGCCGTCGAAGGCATTACCAATCAGGACGTCCACGTTGCAGGATATGCATGGGAGGCGGGACGGGGAGTCATCGTCGTCGTCAACAAATGGGATCTGATTGAAGATCGGGAGACCGTCCGGGCACGAATTGAAGATCAGATTGCCCGCAACATGAAATTCATGCGGCATTCCCCGGTGGTCTTTCTTTCGGCACTGACCGGCAAGGGCGTGCACAAGCTCTTCCCCATTATGGCGGCCCTTCATACAGCGCGGGGACAGAAGATATCGACGCCGGACCTGAATCGGATGTTGAAGACTGCCTGGGAGCAGCGTCCTCCGTCGGTTCAGGGTCGCAAAGAGCCCAAGTTCTACTATGCGACCCAGACCCAAAGTGCTCCGCCGTCGTTCGTGCTTTTTACGAATCTGCCGGGCAAACCGCACTTTTCGTATCTGCGGTATCTGGAAAATATCCTGCGGGAAAATCTTGGCTTGGATGGTGTCCCAATCCGGGTTATTATCAAGGGACGGAAAAGCTAAGGGCAGGCAATGGTTTTTTTCAATTACGCACTCAGGAAGCTGAACGCGAAAATCGTGTACTACGGGCCGGGTCTGTGTGGGAAGACCACCAACCTCCAGTGGATTCACGATAATTTCGAAGGGGGCAACAAGGGGAAAATGGTCTCTCTGGCCACCGAGGGGGATCGAACGATCTTCTTTGACCTTCTGCCTTTGGATATCGGAAAGATCCGTGGCATGGACGTCACCCTTCAGCTCTATACCGTGCCTGGGCAGGTTCACTACAACTCCACCCGGCAGTTGGTGTTGCGCGGGGCCGACGGAGTGGTCTTCGTGGCTGACTCTCAAAGGGCCATGCAGAGTTCCAATGGTGACAGTCTGAAAAATCTGGACGAGAATTTGGGGCTGCAGGGCATCAACCTGGCCGAGTTCCCCCACGTGATTCAGTTCAATAAGAGGGATCTTGGAGAGCTGATGAGCCTCGAAGAGATGGATGGGACACTCAATCGGTTTGACGCGCCGTTTTTTGAGTCCGTGGCAGTCGAGGGCATCGGAGTCCAAGATACGCTCGAAGGTATCGTTCGCCTGGTGATGAGGAGCCTCAAAGATCGATATGAGGCTCGAGGCATGGGCGCCCAGCCTACACGGGTGAAGGCGGCCGGGACATCGACAGGCTTGCCTGATCCTGGGGACGATTCCTCGCAACATCCGTCCGGAGTCCGGGCACTTTCAACCGCCGAGACCCCCACAATCTTCAGCGCCCCAAGTGGCGAGGACATTGGCTCTGCCGAAGGGCCCGATACGGTGGAATTCGAGAATCAAAAAGAACCGGAGATCGTATTGCCCGAGGCTCCACCGATGACCGAGTGGGGGCAGTCGGCTCCAGACGACCACAGCGCCCCGGAACCGGTCATAGAGCAATTGCCGGATCTGCCGGGAGAATCCTCGAATTTTGAGTCGATATTTGATATCCCTGCAGTCGATGTCGGACCACTGGATGGTGGCGAAGCTAAATTCATCGACGATCTCGAATTGACTCCATCTGAGGAGATTGATACCCAGACCGGACTCTTGGTGCCGCCCCTTGCCGATGGAATCGATTCTGGTGGTGTTGATCCGGTGGATCTCTTGCCGGAGGGGCACGGAAAGCCGTTCGATACCGGCGACCAGGATGTCAGTGTGGCCCAATATGACACCGCTGATGTCGATGACCTCGTTGCTTCTGTCCTGGGCACGAAGGAGGCGAAAGAGCCGGCGTTTGATGATCGGCTTGGGCATGGTGCGGACCTGCTCGAAGCATCGAGTCAACCGGAGGAAATTGCAGCGGAAAGCGCTCCCGAGGAAATCGACACCGTTGATCAGACGGCAGAGAGGGATGCCTTCGATGTTGCGCCGGAACCGGAATTGGAGGTCACCGAGGGGAGGCCTTCCACCGACAACACTGATGCCGGATGGCTGGGTGAGACAGATCCTGGTGTCGAGGTGGACCTGGAGCCTGAAGGGAGTGTGCCTGACGCCGGCCTTGAAAGGGATATGATTCAACCTCCATCTCGGCCGCCTGCCCCCGTGGCGGTGGTCTTCGATGACGGCGATCCGTTCACCGAGGCCGGTTGGGAACAGCCTGCTGCTGAGCCCCCCTTGAGTCACGGCGTCCTGGTGTTGAACGAACAGGATCAACCCCCGGTTTCGGTAACGGCCGAGCACAACAGTCTGGCCCTCAAGCTGACAGGGACAGGCGCCATCGTTGAATCGGGCCAGATGCGGGCACTTGACATCGAGGTCCCGGTTCCCGGGAACTGGGTCGGAAACCGTAAGGTGACGCTGCAGTTGCGGCTGACGTTGTTGCCCGTCACGGAGGATGAGAATGACGGAACAAATAGTCCTGCCTGAGGGGCAGGAGTTCTTCAAACTCAACGAGGTCTGTAAATTGGCCAATGTGCAGCCGTACATGCTGCGCTTCTGGGGACAGGAGTTTCCGCAGTTGGAGGCCGAAAAAAGTGGAACCGGTCAGCGCCTCTTCCGGAAAGACCAGGTTGAGTTGACCCTCGAGATCAAACACTTGCTCTTTGACGAGGGGCTGACGATCGCGGGGGCCCGAAAAAGACTTGACAATCAAAATGGGGGATCCAAGGCGGTGGCAGTGGCGTCCCCAGTCGAAAAAGAGCTTCCTCCAGCCGAGGAAAAAGAAAAGCCCAAGAAAAAGAGGCAGTCCAAGAAAAGTCCTCAACCCGAAGCTGCAGAGAAGGGTTCTGAGGACCAAAAGGTTGACAAACCCCCAGTGGAAAACGTACAACCTCTTCTCACCACATTGCGTGACGTTCGTGCCGAACTTGCAGAGGTGGTAGCGGAAATGAAAATCAAGTAGGGTCGGGACGTAGCGCAGCCTGGTAGCGCACCTGAATGGGGTTCAGGGGGTCCAGAGTTCAAATCTCTGCGTCCCGACCATTTT
>Ga0164315_10003204_pt1 | contig 12663 bp, 8 predicted proteins | sample GuaBasSedimGuay6_FD_113737 | JGI IMG/M metagenome (GOLD analysis project Ga0164315, IMG submission 113737) | Subseafloor sediment microbial communities from Guaymas Basin, Gulf of California, Mexico - Guay6, Core 4569-2, 0-3 cm | ecosystem: Environmental > Aquatic > Marine > Hydrothermal vents >... | reverse complement strand
GGAACTGGCCCTGGTAAAAGAAAACTAAGAAGGAAAGCATCTCAACGCCGCCCTGAACTTACCGCAGAAGAAATACAAAAAGAAATAAAAGAAACGTTAGCTCGTTTATCATCTTCTTCAAAATCTAAAGGTTCTAAACTAAGACGTCAGAAAAGACAAGATAGAGAACAACTAGCAGAAGAAAAGCAAAAACAAATAGATTCTGAACAAAATATTTTAAAAGTTACAGAATTTGTTACCGTATCTGATTTGGCTTCTCTAATGGAAAAGTCGCCAACTGAAATTATTGCAGCATTGATGAGTCTAGGAATTTTTGCATCTATTAATCAAAGATTAGATGCTGAAACCATGACAATTATAGCTGAAGAATTCGGTTATGAAGTTGAATTTACTACCTCAGATGTTTCTGATCAAATTGAAGAGGAAAAAGATAAGGAAGAGGATTTAATTGCGCGCTCGCCAATTGTTACTGTAATGGGTCACGTAGATCATGGTAAAACTTCGTTACTTGATTATATTAGAAGTGAAAATGTAATCGGTGGTGAAGCTGGGGGGATTACTCAGCATATTGGAGCGTATAGTGTAACTCTTGAAAACAATAAAACAATTACTTTCCTTGATACACCAGGTCACGAAGCCTTTACGGCAATGCGTGCTCGTGGTGCTCAAGTAACAGATATTGCAATTATTATTATTGCAGCAGATGATAATGTTATGCCTCAAACAAAAGAGGCTATTAATCATGCACAAGCCGCTGGTGTCCCAATGGTTTTTGCTTTTAATAAAATAGACAGACCTGAAGCTAATGTTGATAGATTAAAACAAGAGCTTGGAAATATGAATATTTTGGTGGAAGACTGGGGTGGTAAATTCCAAAGTCAAGAAATATCTGCTAAAACCGGTGAAGGAATCGATGATCTTTTAGAAAAAGTTCTTCTTGAAGCTGAATTATTGGAATTAAAAGCTAATCCAAATAAACGTGCTGTTGGAACTGTAATTGAATCTTTACTTGATAAGGGACGTGGTTATGTAGCTACAGTGCTTGTTGAATCAGGTACTATGAAAGTTGGAGACCCAATGCTTGTTGGACAGTATTTTGGTAAGGTTAAGGCAATGTTTAATGAAAGAAATCAAGCAGTAATAGAAGCTGGACCTGCTATTCCTGTTTCAATACTAGGATTAAATGGTGCTCCTAATGCCGGTGATCGTTTCAATATTATGGGCGATGAACGCGAAGGTAAGTTAATGGCTAATAAACGTGAAAAACTGATTCGTGAACAAGGAATTAGAACACAAAAACATATTACACTTGACGAAATTGGAAGACGTATTGCAATAGGTGAATTTAATGAGCTTAACATTATTGTAAAAGGTGATGTTGATGGTTCGATAGAAGCATTAGCCGATTCTTTATTGAAACTAAGTACAGATAAAGTTCAAGTAAATATTATTCATAAAGGTGTTGGACAAATATCAGAATCTGATGTTATGTTAGCGAGTGCATCTGATGCTGTTATAGTTGGTTTCCAGGTAAGACCTTCTATGGAAGCTCGAAAAATTGCTGAGTCTGAAGAAATTCAAATCAAATTATACTCTGTTATTTACGCCGCAATTGAAGATATTAAAGACGCAATGGAAGGCATGCTAAGTGCTAAAATTGAAGAAAAAATCACTGGTTCTGCTGAGGTTAGAGATACATTTAGAATTTCTAAAGTTGGTACGATTGCTGGTTGCTTTGTATTGGAGGGTGTATTAAAACGAAACAATAAAGTGAGAATAATCCGTGATGGTATTGTTATCTATCAAGGTGAACTCGGGTCTCTGAAAAGATTTAAAGACGATGTAAAAGAAGTTAAACACAACTATGAATGTGGACTTAACATCGATAAATTTAATGATTTAAAAGAGGGTGATATTGTTGAGTCGTTTGAGGAAGTTGAGGTTAAACAAAAATTATAATCTAGTCTAGGGCTGCTTTAAAGATAATTCTATTTTTTTCTAAATAAACCTTCAATATGAGCTATTAATCCTGGAAGGGTATTTGGGCGGTATGGCACATAACTTTCAAGACTTATGATTTTTCTGGAGCTATTAAAAGTAAACACAAATATTTGCTCTATATCAACTTTATTATTTCCTTTAAAAACATGATGTGTTTTTACTTTAATAATTACGTCATTTTCAATTGACCAAAATTTAAGAATCGAAAAACTTAAACTCTTCATTCTATCAAAACCCCATTCAAGACCTTCTTTAATAGCATCTTTTCCTACCATTTTTACGTTAGGATAATGAGAGTCTTTTAACACAGCTTCATCCGAAAAATGTGACATCACCGATTCGATGTCACTATTAACAAAACTATCTAGTATATATTCAATCTCTTCTTTTGTGAAAGTCATAAGTCGTGTTTCAGCATTCAGTTTTTAAAATCTGTCTGTAAAATTTAATGTTATTACTAACTATGGTGTTTTGCTTAATTATATAACTAAAGCTATCCTAATTATTCCTCAACCATATAAACAGGTTGTTGTATTTCAGTCAGTACAATATACGGATTAGAAAAATTTAAGTTTAATTGTTCCCTCACTTTTTCCGCTTGCAAGCGAGTCATGAAATCCCCAATTTCAACAACAAAATTAGGGTCTTTAAATGTTAAGTAATGCTTCCATTCGTATTCATTTTTCAAATAAATACTTCTAACAATATCTGCATTTTTTCTAGAATTTCCCATGTAAACACGAATCCTAAAACCTTTCAATGGTGGTGGTTCTTCTTCTAAAACAGATAATAATATATCCAGACTACCATTTCTAATTACTAAAACTTCACCTGGTGTATCGTTAATTACTACAGTATCAATTACAATGTCTATATCTATAGAATCTGATTGGGTAAATTGCTGACTTGAATCGTATAATCTCCAGTCATTATCCTGACTGTAAGACCTAGACGTTAAAATAGCAATCATTAAAAAAAGAAAAAGGTATCTCATTTTTTTTTAGACAAAGATATCAGATTTAATAAAACTATTATAGTTTTTTGTAATCTGAAACACTCATTCATCAGCTATAAAAGCCATTTGTAATAAATTATTCTGTAATTTATAATTCAAAACTCATAGTTTCTTTTAAATTTGCAAACTGATAAACCAATTCGCTTCAAAACGAATTTGCATGAGAAAAACATACCAACTAATTATTGCAATTACATTGTTAATTGCAACACAGACAGTAAATGCTCAACCAGATGGAGCAAAATTATTTAAGTCCAACTGTGCGGCTTGCCATAAACCTGATAAGGATCTAGTAGGTCCTGCTCTTAAAGGTGTTTCCGAACGATGGGAAGGCAATGAAGCTATGCTTTATAAATGGATTAAAAATCCAGAAGAAGCTTTAGCTACTGGCGATCCTCAAGTAAAAGCTATGTGGGATGAATGGTTCCCTAAAGCTGGTCCTATGAGCGCTCAATCGGTAAACGATGAAGAGATTGCGGCAATAATCGATTATGTAGAAAACTACGTTCCCGAAGTAATTGTGGAGAATAGAGAGCCTGTTGTAACGCATGTTCAGAATGAAGATTCTAATATTTGGTACGTTGTACTAGCAATTTTATTATTGATTGCTGCAAACCAACTTAGAAAATTGACTTTCTCTTTAAACAATGTTTCTCGAGTTCAAAATAATGAAGAAGAACTTGAAGAGCTATGTTTAGGTAAATCAGTTGGCTTATGGACTTCTAAAAATAGAGCTATAACAGTATTTGCTGTTATTTTTGTTAGTTCTCTTTTCTTGGTTAGCGGATGGAATTCTGCATTTGAAATTGGGGTTTATACAGGTTACCAACCTGAACAACCTATCGATTATTCGCATAAAGTACACGCTGGTGATTTAGAAATAGAATGTGTTTACTGTCACTCAGGAGCATTAAAAAGTAGAACAGCGGGTATTCCTTCAGCAAATGTTTGTATGAATTGCCATAATGCAGTTAGCTCTGGTAAAACAACTGGAACTGCAGAAATTCAAAAAATATACGATGCTATAGGCTGGGATGGTAGTGCATATACCGGAGAAACCGAACCTATAAAATGGGTTAAGGTTCACAACCTACCTGATCACGTATTTTTCTCTCATCAACAACATTATGTAGTTGGTGATGTAGATTGTACCGAATGCCACGGACAAATGGAAGAGTTAGGTGTTGCAAAACAAAACGAACCTTTAACTATGGGATGGTGTCTTGATTGTCATAACACAAGAGAAATTGACCTTAATAGTAGTGATTACTACAAAGAGGTTCACGATAGATTAGTGGAGCATGGTGATGAAGAATTAAAAAAATATTTAGAAGATGGTAAAGTAACCGTTCGCGAATTAGGTGGTTATGAATGTTCTAAATGTCATTATTAATTAAAAGAATAATTTAAGTAGTCCTATGGGAACGACTAAAAAATATTGGGCAGGATTAGAAGATTTACATGAAAAGCCCGCTTTTTTGGAAGGTCAAAAGAAGGAATTCAATGAAGAAATTCCAACTGAAGATTTTCTAGCTGATAGTGGATTAGGTAAATCTACTACAGGTCGAAGAGATTTTTTGAAATTTCTTGGATTTAGTGTTGCTGCAGCTTCTTTATCTGCTTGTGAAACACCTGTAATTAAGTCTATACCTTATCTTACAAAGCCTGAAGAAGTTACACCTGGTGCTCCTACTTGGTATGCTTCATCTTATTACGATGGTCAAGATTTTGCTAGCATACTGGTAAAAACACGTGAAGGTCGACCAATTTTTATTAAAGGAAATAAAAAGTATGGTGCATTTGGAGGTGGAATTAATCCAAGAATAAATTCATCTGTACTTTCTCTATACGATAATCAAAGATTACAGCATCCGATAAAAGCAAATGAAGAAATTTCATGGGACGCTGCCGATGCTGAAATAATTGCAGCATTAAAATCTGCAAAAGCTGAAGGAAAACAAGTTAGAATCTTATCTAACACTGTTATTTCTCCTACAACTCAACAAGCAATTTCTCAATTATTAGCAGGAATTAATGGTGAAGAAGGTGAGAATGCGAAACAAGTTGTTTATGATTCTGTTTCTTATTCAGGAATCAGAAAAGCAAATGAAACTGATTTTGGTAAAAAAGTAATACCGACTTATAATTTCGATAAAGCTCATACTATAGTAAGTATTTCAGCAGATTTTCTTGATGGTTGGTTATCATCTACCGATTATCAAGTTCAATATGGTAAAGTGCGAAATCCAAAGAATAACTGGATGGCTCGTCACTTTCAATTCGAATCACTATTATCTTTAACCGGCTCAAATGCTGATTATAGATCTGCTATTAAACCTTCAGAAGAAGGAATAGTTGCTGCATCAATATATAATGGAATTGCTAAAGCTTCAGGAGTAAAATCTCTTGGAATTGATACTTCAGCGGTTGATGAATATACTAAACCAGCTGTAGAAGAGTTGTTAAAAACCAAAGGAAAGTCACTTGTAATAGCGGGTTCAAATGAAGAAGCTATTCAAAAAGTGGTAAATGGAATTAACGTTCTATTAGGTAATTATTCTTCAGTTATTGATTTAGATAACCCTATAAATACTTTTATGGGCGATGATCAAGCAACTAAAGATCTTGTTGCTGACATGAATGCTGGGAAAGTTGACACATTATTAATTTATGGTGCGAATCCAGCTTATACTTTACCTCATTCTCAAAACTTTGTTGATGGGTTAGCTAAAGTTAAAACATCGGTTTATTTTGGACTTTATAACGACGAAACTGGTACAAACTGTAATTATGTTCTTCCAGATAATCATTATTTAGAATCTTGGAACGATTTGAATCCAAGTGATGGGGTATACGCATTGGTTCAACCAACTATATCTCCTCTTTTTAATACACGACAAGCACAACAATCTTTCCTTAAATGGGATGGAAATAATACGAGTTTTTACGATTACATACGTCAGACTTGGGATTTTTACATACCTGAAGAAGCTGGTGTATTTAGTGATATTTGGAATAAAGCACTTCTTAGAGGTATTTATAAAAGTGATACAAAAGAAATTTCTGCTATTGAATACAATACTGACGTATTAGAAGAGTCAACTGGAAGAATCTTAAAGTTAGCATCTAATGGCGGTGAGTGGCAAATAGCACTTTATAAAAAAGCTGGTATTGGTGATGGTGGATCAGCAAATAACCCTTGGTTACAAGAGTTACCAGATCCAATTACAAAAGTAACGTGGGATAATTATGTTACTGTATCGCTTGCTGATGCTGAAGAAATGGGAGCCAATATTTACCTTGGTGAAAAAGACCCTGCTTCAATGGCAACTGTTGGTATCGATGGTTATGAAGTTACATTACCGATTATTCCTGTTCCTGGTCAAAAATCTGGAACTCTTGGAATTGCAATCGGTTATGGACGTGGAGCTAACGGAGAAAAAGTTGGTCGATCTGCATTTCAAACAGATGGTGATGGTCAGCATATTATTGTTGATGGAAAACCAGAGCCTGTTGGAAAGAATGCATATCCATTTGCAACATTTGATAACGGATTACATCTCGTAAATTATAATGCAAGTTTTACTAAACTTGAAACTACATATCCAATTGCTTTAACTCAAACACAACACACAATAATGGACAGAGATTCTGTTCTGCGTGAAACTACTTTGGGTGTTTATAAGGCTGGAGATAAAAACGCTTACAATAAGCCACATACAATTGCTGTTCATGAAGATGGAAAAACAGTACAAAAAGCTGTAAGAGAAATTGATTTGTGGGACGATCACCCAGTTGAAGGTGTTGGTCATAGATGGGGAATGAGTATTGATTTAAGTACTTGTACTGGTTGCTCAATTTGTGTTACTGCTTGTCATTCTGAAAACAACGTTCCTGTTGTAGGTAAGGATGAAGTGAGAAGAGCACGTGATATGCATTGGATGCGTATTGACCGTTACTTTAGTTCAGAAATGACTAAAGAAAGAGGAGAAGAAGAAGGATTGGGTCAAGTGGAAATGTATGCAAAAATGGAGGTTCCTTCAAATAACCCCCAAACTGTGCATATGCCAATGATGTGTCAGCACTGTAATCACGCTCCTTGTGAGACTGTTTGTCCGGTTGCTGCAACAACACATAGTTTCGAAGGGTTAAATCAAATGACTTATAACCGTTGTATTGGAACACGTTATTGTGCAAATAACTGTCCTTATAAAGTTAGAAGATTCAACTGGTTTAACTATAACGGATATAGTAAATTTGCTGAAGTGAATCCAGCTCAGGATAGCTTCTCAAGAATGGTACTAAACCCAGATGTTGTAGTTCGTAGCCGTGGAGTAATGGAAAAATGCTCTATGTGTGTACAACGTATTCAATCTGGAAAATTAGATGCTAAAAAAGAAGGTACTCCAGTTGTTGACGGAGCAATTGAAACAGCATGTGCTGAGGCTTGCCCAACTAGCGCTATTCAGTTTGGAGATTTAAATGATAAGAAAACTGTTGTTCGTAAGAATTCAAGCGATGATCGTGCATATTTAGCACTTGAAGAGATTGGTATTCAACCTAATGTTTATTACATGACTAAGGTGCGAAATATTGAAGATAATAAAGAACAAAACGTTTAATAAGTCACAAGGATGCATAAACTATCAGAAATAAGACAACCACTAATTCTCGGTGAAAAGTCCTATGGAGATATCACTAATGATATTGTAAACCCAATTGAGAATAAAGCACCTAAAGGATGGTATATACTCCTTGCCATTTCGGGTGTTATTGCCTTATGGGGAATAGGAAATATACTTTACTTAATCGGTGTAGGAATTGGAACCTGGGGTTTGAATAAAACCGTTGGTTGGGCTTGGGATATCACCAACTTTGTATGGTGGGTTGGTATTGGTCACGCAGGAACTTTAATTTCTGCAGTTCTATTACTTTTCAGACAAAGATGGCGTATGGCTATCAATAGGTCTGCCGAAGCAATGACAATTTTTGCAGTTATGATGGCTGCTCTTTTCCCTGGTATTCACATGGGAAGAATTTGGCTTGCATACTTTGTATTCCCACTTCCAAATCAATTTGGTTCATTATGGGTTAATTTTAACTCTCCACTATTGTGGGATGTTTTTGCAATTTCTACTTATTTCTCAGTATCACTTATTTTTTGGTACATCGGTTTAATACCTGATTTTGCAACTATTAGAGATAAAGTTAAAAGTCCGGTGATGAAAAAAGCATACGGAGTGCTAAGTTTCGGATGGTCAGGAAAAGCAAAACACTGGAATAGATTTGAAGAAGTATCATTAGTTCTTGCAGGATTAGCAACACCTTTGGTATTCTCTGTTCACTCTATTGTATCTTTTGATTTTGCTACTTCTATTGTTCCTGGTTGGCATACAACTATATTCCCTCCTTACTTTGTGTCGGGAGCTGTATTCTCTGGTTTTGCAATGGTACTTACATTACTTCTTATAATGAGGAAAGTAATGCATCTCGAAGATTATATTACTGTTAAACATATTGAGTACATGAATATTGTAATAATTGTAACCGGCTCTATAGTTGGTACTGCATATATTACTGAGTTATTTATTTCGTGGTACTCTGGTGTTGAATACGAATCATATGCTTTTCTAAATCGAGCAACTGGTAAATATTGGTGGGCTTATACCATCATGATGACAGCAAATGTTGTTACACCACAATTATTTTGGTTTAGAAAAATAAGAACAAACGTTATCTACACTTTTATATTAGCAATTATTGTTAATATAGGTATGTGGTTCGAAAGGTTTGTAATAATTGAAACATCAGTTCATAGAGATTACTTACCATCAAGTTGGTCTATGTTTTATCCTACCTGGACTGACATAGGTGTGTTTATTGGAACAATGGGTATTTTTATGTTCTTGTTCTTATTGTTTGCACGCTACTTCCCAGTTTTAGCGTTGAACGAATTGAAATCGATTTTGCGATCGAATGGGGAAAAGTTTATTAAGAAATAATTGCTGAAGTAAAAGTTATAAGAAATGGCTGATAAGGTATATTACGCACTCTACAAAGATGATGAAGACCTGAAGGGTGCGGCCAGGAAATTAGTTGAAGGAGGCATCAAAGTAAATGATGTTTTTTCTCCTTTCCCAATACATGGTATTGATCCCATTATTGGTGTAAAACAAACACGATTGGCAATCGTTGCATTCATATTTGGAATGACAGGGTTAATCCTAGCATTAGTCGGTTTCCAATATTTTATGATTAGCGACTGGCCTATGGATATTGGTGGTAAACCAAATGTATCGTTACTATTAAACCTACCAGCCTTTATTCCTGTTACTTTCGAGTTTGTAGTTTTATTTGCTGCTCATGGTATGTCGTTAACATACTTGATTAGAAATAAAACCCTTCCTGGAATGCCAGCAGAAAATCCTGATCCAAGAACAACAGATGATCATTTTGCAATTAAAATATTACAATCTGAAAATTCAGGTTTAGAAAATGATAAAGTTGAATCTTTATTAAAAGATACAGGTATTGTTGAACTCAATCAAAAAGATTATTAGATGATGAAGTACAGCAAAATAAATATAAAACTAGGAATGGCGTCACTTGCGTTATTAGCTTTAGCATCTTGTGGTGTTTCTGATTCTAATAGCCCTGGTGTTGAATATATGCCTGATATGTACCGCTCACCGTCTGTTCAGCCGTATGTTGATTACGAAAATCCTGATCAGATGAGTGCTAGACTTCCTGTTGAAGGAACTATTGTATTCACCGCGAATGAGGAAGATGAGATGTATAATTATCCGTATGCTTACGAAAACTCTTTTGATGGTTACGAATTGGCAGGTGCTAATTTAACTAGCCCTATCGCTATGACCAAAGAAACTGTGGCAGAAGGAAAAATTGTTTACGAACGTTTTTGTACTCATTGCCACGGGACAACAGGACAAGGAGATGGTGCAGTGCCAACAAAAGCAGATTATCCTCCTCCTCCAGCATATAATGGGAATGCATTAAAAAACCTTCCAGAAGGTAAAATGTATCATACCATTAAATTTGGTAAAGGTATGATGGGCTCACACGCTTCACAGCTAGACCCAAAAGAAAGATGGACAGTTATTCAGTATGTAAAATACTTACAGTATGGTGAAAGTATGACTAAGCCTGCTGAACCAGAAACTGAAAAATAAATTGAACTAGATTAGAAAAAAAATATATCGGAAATGGAATTTACGTTTTCTAAAAAAGCAAAAACACTAAGTCTAACACTAATTGCTATTGGGGTTATCTCGCTTGTGCTTAATTATTTTACAGATCATTCACATCATCATAATATGTTTTGGTCGAACATTTTGTTTAATGGATTCTTTTTCTTTTCCATTGCACTTGGATCATTGTTTTTTATGGTATTGCAATATGCAACCGAAACGGCATGGACAGTTTTGTTAAAGAGAGTATTCGAAGCTATTATTAGTTTCTTACCGTGGGGTGCAGGAGCGTTAATTATAGTATTTGCGGCTGGTTCATTCCATCTTCATACTATTTATCCTTGGATGAATCCAAATATTTTTATTGAAGGTCACGAGGAATATGACGCAATAATAGCTGCTAAAGAAGCTTACTTAAACATTCCGTTTTTCTGGGGTAGAACAGTACTGTACCTAGCTGTATTTATAGGTTTTGCTCATATGTACCGAAAACGTTCTCTTGCAGAAGATAAATCTGAAGACTTAAGTATTCATTATAAAAATTATACCCAAGCTGGTTTGTTTTTAGTATTGTTTGCTGTATTCTCTTCTACACTTTCGTGGGATTGGATTATGTCAATTGACACTCACTGGTTCTCAACACTATTTGGATGGTATGTTTTAAGTGGAATGTGGCTTATGGCTATTACTACAACAATTCTAGTTGTACTATATCTTAAAAGTAAAGGTCATTTACCACTTGTAAATAAAAATCACTTGCAAGATTTAGGTAAATGGATGTTTGCATTAAGTTTCTTGTGGACTTACCTATGGTTTTCACAATTTATGTTGATTTGGTATGCTAATATGGCTGAAGAGGTTATTTATTACGTAACCAGAATAGACCATTATCAATTCTTATTCTGGTTTACCATGGTAGTTAACTTTGTTACTCCAATGATTGTATTAATGTCGAGAGATAGTAAGAGAAATAGAAAATATCTTGCTGTTATGGCAGTTATCATATTCTTAGGCCATTGGCTAGATGCATATTTATTAGTTATTCCTGGTGTATTATTTGAGCACGGACATCTTACATTATATCATTTTGGAACTATGTTAGGGTTTTTAGGATTCTTTATATATGTTGTGCTCAACACTCTTTCTAAAGCTCCTCTGACTCCTGTAAATCATCCTTATAAAGATGAAAGTATACATCACGAGATTTAAATCTAGCATAGAATAGATTTATTGACCTGAGTTCGATTATTGCTAAATCCACAGAAGCCTTATGAATGGTGAGATTTGAACAATCAAAACGAAGAACTAACGGGTTAATTTAAGGCTTTTATTGTTTAAAGATTGCCGTTCATAAGGCTTTCTACAAGATTCTCAGTGTTTTCCTTATATTTTGTTGTGACTTCTCAAACTATCGGTAGTCCATCAAAGCCACGCCTCATCTAAGAAAAACGCTGAGAACTGTGAAGGTTAGCAATAATCGAACTCAGGTCATAAAAATATTAAATGATTAAAAGCCTGATTTATTCAGGCTTTTTTTGTTTTTTTAACCTATGGATGAGGATTTCGATTTTATTGAAGAAAGCGTTAATAAAGAAAAGGATTTAGAACGTGTTTTAAGACCACGAGCTTTTGATGACTTTACTGGTCAGCAAAAAATAATTGATAACCTACAGGTATTTGTTAAGGCTGCAATGAATAGAAATGAAGCGCTCGATCACGTGTTATTTCATGGCCCTCCAGGATTAGGTAAAACTACACTTGCAAATATTATCGCAAATGAGTTAGGTGTAAATCTTAAGGTAACCTCTGGGCCTGTTTTAGATAAGCCAGGAGATTTAGCAGGGTTGTTGACAAACCTTGAACCAAGAGATGTGTTATTTATAGATGAAATTCACCGCCTCTCCCCTGTTATAGAAGAGTATCTTTATTCAGCAATGGAAGATTATTCTATAGATTTAGTAATCGATACAGGACCAAATGCAAGAACTGTTCAAATAGAACTAAGTCCGTTTACACTAATTGGAGCTACAACGAGGTCTGGTTTACTCACATCACCACTTAGGGCTAGATTTGGTATAAACTCCCGACTTCAATATTACGATGCTAAGACACTAACAATAATTGTTGAGAGATCTGCCCAAATATTAAAAATTCCAATCACCGAAGACGCGGCATACGAAATAGCTTCTAGAAGCAGAGGAACACCAAGAATTTGTAATGCACTTTTACGAAGGGTTAGAGACTTCGCTCAAGTAAAAGGAGATGGTACAATAGATATGAAAATTACCGATTACTCATTGAATTCATTAAATGTAGATCAAAATGGATTAGATGAAATGGATAATAAAATATTATCGGTACTAATAGAAAAATTTAACGGGGGACCAGTTGGACTAAATACTATAGCCACTGCAGTAGCAGAAGAACCTGGAACTATAG
>Ga0164315_10003203_pt1 | contig 12663 bp, 9 predicted proteins | sample GuaBasSedimGuay6_FD_113737 | JGI IMG/M metagenome (GOLD analysis project Ga0164315, IMG submission 113737) | Subseafloor sediment microbial communities from Guaymas Basin, Gulf of California, Mexico - Guay6, Core 4569-2, 0-3 cm | ecosystem: Environmental > Aquatic > Marine > Hydrothermal vents >... | reverse complement strand
TGCATTGGCAAAGATTGACTTAACGAGAGATGCGGTTATTTGTTATAATCCATTTACAGTTAAGGATAATAAACAGAGAGTATTAAAATTTGATATTGATCAATTTACAATCCACAGTCATGAACAATATCGCGCAAATCCAGTTAATAGTCTATTAACATATCTAACATATCCAAGAGTAAAGGTTGTTCTACCTTTCGGGTTAATACCTCAGTTTGAATCAGTAATCCCTGGATTGGAAGTTAGAAATGTAGCTTTTGATAAGATGCAAGGGATTGAATTGAATCAAAAACTAAAGACCGAAAATATTGATATTGATCTTACAGCTGAACATGGTAGATATGCATTTTATCATAACCTTAAAATAACATATTCAATATTTGATCAGCGTATGTATGCTGGAAATAAGTTTGTTGGGAATCACATTCCACAAGATACCGCACTGTGTAATCTTAGACTTACACCTCACTTTCTTGGAGGTTGGAAACTCGAGGAATTTAATAATATTTATGTCATATGTTCTAAATATATCTATTCCCGATTGCCAAATTTTTAATTATGAATAGACATTTTCATATCGTAGAATATGCTACACCATCTGAAGTAGAATGTGAACCCATTTATAATTTAAATGCGACTTTCACATTGACAGCAAAAACACCTGGGAGCCCATTATTTCCGAATCCTCTATATGATTTTTATTTTCATACATTTGATTTTCGAGATAATCGGTCACCAGATGTGTTTGGTCAGAAATTTGAAGAACTAAATCCAATGGCGACTGGTAAGTTATCATATAAGATATTTCCAGATATCAGAATAACGATGCCAGTGGGATTCATGTTGGATATTGTAAGTACAATGCCTGGTGTTAAAGTTAAGCATGTAATGTGTCGAAAACATCCTGGAAAGTATTATCGATGGGAAGATATTATTACAATTCGCGACCGACATGGAAATGAACAAGATACTCGAATAGTTGGATCACCAAACTATTACAACATGGTCAGTATTGACCAAATTGAATTTGATGTTGAACCGGATGGTCTATCGTGTACACCTGAAGGTATCATATTGACATATGATCAATATCCAGAAACTGATTATTTAAGATTTAACTTCCACGATTTATATAAGGAACGTAATACATTACATTGTGATCATCCGGATTTAACACCATTGTGGGATCCAGAAACACAATATCGGCAGTTTCATGTAATTAGAAATGCAACACTTTATAACTATATGTTTTAGGAGTCAACAATGAGTGAAGATATATCTGTACTAAAAGCACTAACTATTAAGAAAAAATTATTGATTCGTTTAAAATCCGGATTCTCATTTAACTCAATTGAGATGCAACAGGGTGATTCTGAACGTGTAATCGGTAGTTGGGATAAATATAAAAGTGATGGCAAAGCTGAATTGCAATCTTTTAAAGATACATTAAAATCATTTAGACATATTTGTGGTGCGATTAGCACAGCTAATGCTACAAACATGGTCACAATTAATGAGAAAAAAATGACTATCATTGAAGCAATTCATTGGAAGGACAGTCTTGAATTTGAACTCGTATTACTTAAAACCCTCCGCAGTCAGATGGCAACTGCAACTGACCAATTAGAAATGCACAATGAACGTGTGCAAGGGCGCCTTGATCGTCTTCTTGAAGAAAGTTTTGGTAAGAATAGCCGTACCAAATCTGATGAATTTGACGCCATATCTAAACCGTTTTTGGCTAAAAATGAATATAAACTTGTCGAGTCATTCGATGTAAGTGAGGAAATTAAAAAATTAGAATCTTCTCTGGAAGATTTAGCAGTTGACATAAATGTAGCATTATCTGAAAGTAATGCTAAAATCAAAATTAATCCCAACCCATCATAAATATTGAACAATTACATTAATGAAAATGTTAGACATAAAGTCCTGGTCAGTTCGGAGGAATGTTACTCCAGGTAAAATAATGGTATGATTAATTTCATATCAAATCTTCCACCACTCTGATAAAGTGCGGGTAAAGATACCCACATATAAATTATAATACATGTAAACTGTATTTATAATATAGCGAGTATCAAAGGTATCCCTTAGATTTTAGTAATTATAGGTTAAACTTTATCTATTACAGTTTAAATATTACTACTTATACTTAAAGATATTAAACTTTATCAATCAATTAACATTATTCATATTTTATGAGCGAATTTTATTTGGCTCTACATTTGAGAATAATGGAGTTCACACTTATTTGTCATTAATGTAATTGTTCTTTTTTTGGGTGAAGGGATTTATTTCCTTCACCCTTTTTTACCCTCGAGGATACCATGGGCTTATACGAACGAAATAAATATACAGGCATTAGTGTATTGAAATGGGATAATATTATTGAAGAATATGTATTTGATCATAGCCCAGATACAGTTATATATTATGATCAAGAACATAAATTAATACACATTAAAAAAGATTCAAGATTCATATGCTTATTGGATCATGATGATCTTGGATTCAATAGTGAACTTACAATATTTGTAACTTCAAAAAACACAATGTTAAAAGTTGGAACTAGAAACTTTATTAGAATGTTTCAACCAGGATTCTTGGTGACTAAACAAAGTTGTTATATGTTCCTACGATGTCAAACTCACGTATCAACAACGAGTTGCTCGATAATCAATATGTTGGATACTAATAATATTCAATGTGCACACAAGAATAAATTTCTTGGTAGAAACGATAACTTTATTAATGCATTAACTAATAACATATTCGATTTAAAAGATAACAATACCATTCAATGTCGAGCAAATAATACCTTTAATATTCGCGATAATAATACATTAATAACTACAACAGATAGTATAATTATCGCTGGATGTAACAATACTATCATATGCCAAGATAATTGTACAATACATGTGGATTGTGATAATACTATAATTACTGGTGACAATTGTACAGTTATTTGTTCTGGGGATAATAACTTTATTAGTTGTTTAGATTTCTGTACATTGAATGTTAATAATTATAGTACCATATTTGCACATCATAGTTGCATCATAACGGCAAGATCCGAAACAAGTATTGAATTTGGGAATGATTGTTTTCTTATTCGAAATGATTTACATTCTGTTGAAAAATTCAATCCGATTCAAATATTAACTAACAGTTCTGGTTACGTTGAGATTGTTCAAATATATGGATCATTCGATAGATTTGAATTTTTAGATTTTTTTACTGAAGATGTCGTTGAAGGTTCTTGGTCATATGGTGCTGAATATCCACAGACAATGATGCCTTTAAGTTGGGTTTATCCTCGTGGATTTCCAGATGAATGTGAAGGTTACGAAACGTGGGTTACTGGACATCAATATGATGAAGATTATGATCTTTGTTGCCCTGAAACAACAACTGGTGGTCCAGCACCATCTCCGACATTCGATGCATCGATGTGTGAATTTGGATTACAATGTACTGGTGGTCCAGGTAGCACTGGTGGGTTAGGGTATGGGTATGTTCCAACCAGATTAGAAATCAATCAATGTGCAATAACGTTAGATTATGCTGCTCATATGGGATGGTTTTCAACATATGATGAATATTTAGATTCAGTTATTCCTGGTGAACAATGTGTTATTGATACATCAAGCTTATGTACATTTGATACAACATGCCCATTCGATACAACATCAATATGTCAATTAAATAAATTTGAAGTATCTCGAACTGTTGTCATGACTGGTGGTACCGGTGGTACTGGTGGAACTGGTAGTCCTTCAATTCCAAAGTCACATTTATTCGTACCGATATGTGGGTAAATTTGCGGTAAAAAAGGGAGACCCAATTAAGGATCTCCCTTTCACATTAACGTTAAACGCTAATTAACCACTAACAGTTGAAGAAGTATTACCATGATACGATTGGTATGTATTTTCATAATCCATAGCACTAAGCTTATTAACCGCATAATCAAGAGCAGTCGTATCCGCTCGAGTTAAAGGCCAACCATCGAAACTAAATGATATACTATGCTGCAATAAATCATTACCTGAAATATCAGCAGCAAAAGTTTCATATGGTGGTGCTTCTGGAAATACACCATCGAAATAAAATACTTGTTCGATATCTTCAGCAGTAATAACTGAAGCATTAGCGTGAACTGGTCGAGTTAATACTGCACACGCAATCCCTTTATAAGAAGAAGGAAGCCAATTTGGTCCGGATACAGGTGAAACTCCCATATACGGATCAATAATTGAACACCATCTCTCAGCAAGAGATAAGATTGGAACATTTCGATATTCACGAAACGTCACAGTGAATGTACGATTTAAAGTTTGACCAACAACAAAAGAAGCACCTAATCCACCTTGACCAGGAACATCGGCCTTATTCAGTGTTCTAGATGGTGGTGTAAATCCTTCAGCTGTTGAATGGAACCAGGTTTCATCGGACGCAGAATCATTACCAAAAATCATTTTAGGTAGTTCTACAAAGAACTGCCAATAACCAGTAACAAATGGATGATTTTTACGATCACTACCACCGATATATCTAGTTAGATTTTGTGCTTTTTCATCCGTACCAGCATCACCATCAAACTTCTTTTTGAGCCTTCCGAAAATATTATTACTATCATACGTTGCATCTGCCATAATTTAATATCCCCCAATTATACAACAAGAATGTTGACATTAATGCGCTCGATAGCACGTAATGGTTTAACAGACAACACCACATTAATTTCAGATCGAACGTCATCGAATTGAATAATTGCATTATATGATTCGACAGTTGCAAACTTATCAATAGTGCTACTGCTTAAAAATGGTTGCATATGAAGATCAATGCGGGTCTCAACCTGCGAAATCCAATATGGTGTAGCTTTTCTCTGAAGAATATCTTTCAACAGAGGTGGAATTGATTGTTTCAAGAAATGAATAAACTTAACAACATGCAAACGCTTCATAATTGATAAACGTTTCCAAGTACTAAATTGTGTTAAGATATACGTACCATCAGGTTCGATGATAACTGGATTCAATTCACGTTCAATTAAATCACCAAGTTTAGTAACATTGTTCTTATAAACAAGATCGATTGGTTCTTGAATAGCACCTTTCTCAATACCAGCTACTGGTTCAGAAATCCAATAAAGTGAATCGGTAGCAAGATGTCGTTCAATTGCATGATATACTGGGGTAATTGAAAAACGTTTACCAGTATGGACATCTACAATATAACGATATTGTGTATATAATGCAGCATTCCAAGTATTCCAATCAACATCTTCTTTACGTGCAGTAATCTCATCATCTGCATTAAAATTAATGGATCCAGTATCTGCCAATAATAAACAATCTTCACGAAGATCAACTAACACTCGTGCTGCATTATTAATTGGTGCAGTATATCCACCAGCAATAACATAATTAAACAAATATGCTGGATATAGAGATTGTGAAATTAATTCAACCGAACCATCTTCACTTTCTAATGATCCATTATAAGCTTTCATAACTAATGAATTATACTCTTCATTAGCAGCAAAATTCAAGAATCCACGTTCATCAAATAAGCTACCAGTTTCACCTTCCTGGAGAAATACTCCACCAGAACCGATGGTAGTACGACCAATAACTTGACCAGAAGAAAATAATGAAATAACATTCAATCGTTTTGCTACATCAGGAGAATATGGATATGTTTCACCCAATGACATCAACTGATCTGCACCAAGCGATTCAATACAACGAATAGTTTCACTCTGTTCATTAATAACAATTGGTAAGTACAACTGTGTGCCACTAAAGACATCTCGAATAATCTGACCAGAAGGAGTACGATCAACTAATGATACTGACCATGGTCCTTCAATAATAGAAACTGTATTATCATCATTTAAACGATTAACAGTAATATCCATAAACATATTAGGAAACAATGGATTACCATTATCGTCGGTATACATTTTCTCTAATTCGATATTACGTACACCTTTGATGAATATCTTATTGTAATAATCTCCTGCTCCAACAGCATGGAAATACCACAATGTGTTTGGATCTTGGTGGTCAAATTGGTTTAATTTACGAATATTCTCAGATGCAATAAGTGAGTATTGTTCATAAATATTTAACGGCTCAGTTACAGTTTCACCGACCCAAACGTCATCTAATGTTAATTCATTTGTATCAATATCGATATCGATAATTTGACGTAATATGTCAACAGTGCTAGATTCCGGTTTAACCCATTGACCAACTTCAAGAGTAGCCATTGAAGTTGTATCGCATACGACCATATTTGAATCTTGAGTAAATGTAAAATTACCATCTACGTCAATGGTTGTATTTTCATCATTAAATGTAATGGCTGTATTTGATATTGCCATACAGTCATCTTCAGTTGTATCCATATTATATTCTGGATCCAATAGTGCTGGACGACAGACATATAATCTTGATGAATACTCTAAAAATTTGTCTGCTAAATAATGAGCTTGACCATATTTAGCAAAGTCAGGTTTACCATACTTATTGTATAGTTCTTGTCGCGAATTAATTTCAACAATCTTGTTGTGTTCACCGCGGTCACTTAATAGTACAACATATCCACTACGACCACTCTCGACTGTTTCCAGTGCAAGCGATCGATCTTCAATGTCGACATAGACGGCAGGAATCCGTTTATCTAAGGCCATAAATATAATCTCCTATTTGCTATAATTTAACATAAAATGAACCACTCAATAACAAATTCTGATTTTTTCTCTATGTATTTTGGTGGGAAACAAATGTGTGCGAATATTTCTGTATCAGTTCCATCTGAAAGGTACAGCGCAGATTCATTAATCATTATATAATCAGATTCGTTGGGTAAATAATTAGGTTCAGATATCGATTTAACACATACCGCCCTAACATATGAATATGTTGGACCATAAGCACAGTCGATATCATTCGTCAATATAATATCAGTTAGACCACTCGGTTCAATTGATTTTACAGTATATGGGCTTGGAACAATGCCTCGAATTGCATCTCCAGGTGAAGTTAAATGTGCAGTATTTACTGGACTTCCACTAAATGGTATAGGTGTATTTAAATCTAAATCACAAGTCTCAGGTCCAACTAAATTAACATTCGACCCACTAATTGTTGCTCCACCAGAACCAACACCAAAATGAGAAATTTCCCAATCAAAAACTGGGGGATCGGATGGGTGTCTGGTACCGAATAACCGTTGCGCTACAAACTTTCTTCCATTTGCAACAACAAGGTTCTCCATACACTCATCAACTAATTTTCCATTTTCAAACAGCCTTACGACTCCTTTTACAAGTCCATCATTCCTACCATAATTCTTTAACTCTTGTAGTCGTGGTAAAACACCTTCGATACTTGCTTGATCATATGGGTCATAGAAGTTACACCCATGAGATCGTTTATTAAAAATAATAGACATATTATCCTCACATTTCAGTTTCTCGATATCGTTTATAACAATAGTTAACGGATCCAGTATCACCAGGCCAAGGGTCATCTAATATCAATGACCATATGCCACTCCCAGTTCCACCCGATTCATATGCACTTGTAACCAAACAAGCCAAATCAGTAGGATATTTATCTCCGCCTGATTCCCAATATACATAAGATGTTCCATCTGTAAATTGTAATCCAATAGATTCGTCAACTATAATTTCACTACCATTTACAATTTGACAATTTCCAACAATACGTTCATTAAACCAAGCATCGATTGAAATAACACAAGCACTTACTTCATAATGATGTATCACAAACATAACACTTTGTTTAAGTAAAGCATTTGTAAATTTACTTTTGTAAGATATACCAAACTTAAATTTACTAACTAACTGTGTATGATATGGTTTAAAGTAATCTATTAATTTATACGTTGCCGTATTTAATGGATTAACTAAAGCCAATTCAAACACATTTAATAACACCGAGCTATATTCCTCAAATAATGGATCTTCATTAACATTGTTAATATAATCAATTAAGCTATTTCGTAAATCTAATAATATGGACGAAATAGAATCCGCTGTAGGATGGTCACCAATTAGAGTATCGATATATTGAATTAAATTAATATCTACAGTCTGTGATAACGATCGTTTAATTGACGTTAATGTTGAAACTTGAGGCGTTATATGACCTAAGAAAACACTTCTAAATCTATCGGTATAGAATTCAGAAATTTCTTCTAATTCTTCCAATGCATCGTATTCAGTTCTAATCAATTGTAAATTATTAGGCTGACTTTCATCCAATGTATATGGAAAACTATCACCACTTAAATCATATAAAATAGTTTCCTGAGAATTTTCATAACTCTCAAGTTTATCATAAAACAACATTAATAAGTAATTCCATAATTGATATAACCCCATTACCGGAATAGAAAATGCTTTCATTTCTATGTGTATTGGGATTTCTAGATTTCTAAAATGGAATAATGCTGTCGATAAGGTTAAATTTGTTAATTCATCAGATTCTGTTAAACTTGATATTTCTAGTAACAATAAGTTACTTTTTAACGGCAACTTAATAGATTTAGTACGATATGCATTAATTAGGGTAGCTTTATTCACAAAGTATGTTGGTGTATCATTATAGATTTCATCATATTGTAACGGCACAATCTTTTCAGCTAGAGATTCATGCGTTAAAGATAATGGTTTTGGTATGAAATACCAATCAAATAATGATGTTGATACACGATAATCTATATATAATTCATATAAATTTATCGGTTCATTAAACATTGAACATATTTGTAAACAAGATTTAAGATCACCTTTATCGTATTGATAATCAGTAAAGCTATGTAATATGATTTTCTTTTGATTAAATGATAATTCAGTAAGTAACTTTTTATCATACCCTATTGATTCTAAGATAATGTCATATGTATCAGGAATTAATGTATGTTCTTCATATATTATTTTGAGAGCCTTTGGAATATCTTCATATGATTCTACCAAAAATTTCTCTTGCAAGAATTTAATTAATATCTGATAAAATTCGTTATCTTCATAAGGGTGGTATTGCTTAATGAATTTATCAAAATATTTATTTAATGATTCAAGCATGATACCCTCTTAGCTTTCATTATCATCAATACACTCAATATCTGGATCGTATTCAGCAACTTTAAGTTCATCATCAAACCCTGCGTGAATAAATTGGTCATCAATGAATTCAGTATATTGTGATTTTAAAGGAATTTTATTTCGCCAAACCCATGTATTTAATAAACGTACAATGTCATATACATTTCCATCACCATCGTATGTTAATATATTCAGTTTAGCACTATCCGGAGTAGTTACAATAATTTTTCCAAGTTCTTTATCATACCCACCATCATACAATTGTGCGCCATGATATTCATAGTCAACTTGGGATTTAGATAAAATATCTAAGTTACCAATTATACCATACTTGTCAACACCATAAGGTCGATATGCAGAATTAAATTCCCTAAAATACCCAGCGATAGTTGTAAGGAAATCATATAATATCGCGTTTTCGGCAAGGGGGGCTATTCTAGTATGGGAGACTGGATCGACATAATAAAACAATTCCGTACTTTGATCAAAGTTTGCATTTAAGTTAGGTATAAATTCTTCAATTTTAATCAACTCTTTTACCATACGTTCAAAATCATGGTGAAATACATTCTTTTGTAGATTTAATGAATATACCCATCTGTTATTCATTGATAATTTTGCAACATCTGAAATTGGAGCAGTTTCCAAAGTAAGTTCATACCAATTTAATTTATTGGTTGAAGTTTTACCATTGATTGCTACTCTAATGTTTGTTACTCTAAAGATTTCAGAAGCTGTATTAGGTCGATATGGGAATACTATTAGATCTTCAATAGCCGGCTCATTAATTGTATAAATTACAACATTTAAATTACCAAGATACATTTGTCCCATAAGATCTGTTTGATCTTGACCATCATTCACAACTTGTGAAGTATAAAATAATGGAGTATATTCAAATACATCGTATGATATACCAGAATTATAGTGATCATATGATGCGTCTGTTGCTTGGGAATATGTTGTAAACGATTTGTTTATATTATAGTATTGGCAAAATACAGATTGTCGATTAAAATTTTGATACGTATTAATTAAACTTAGATATTCATCATAATATTGTTCAACTAGCGTCAGTTCATTTAAAACATTATTATGCATAATTTTTTCTTTTTATATTTTTTTATATAGATATATTAATTACATAATATATCAAGTTACCAACTCAATTATATTCTAGGAGATGGCATGAACGTTAACAAAAACTTTAAATCAACAAGTGGTAAAAAATCCAAAAAAGGTAAAGCTCCGTCAATGACGGAAGAAGAAAAATCTAAATTAAAAGCAGATCTCGAAGAACAACGTCAACAACGACTTAAGCTAATTCATCGAAATTCAGATCCATCTTCACAGGTAATTATCTCACCAAACAAAGATCAGTTCATATTTGTAGAAGAACGTAACGATCCTTTTATTGTTATGACATCATTTTCCATTGAACAAGGTCATGCACATCCATGTTTAAAGGTTCCAATTAACAGAATAATTCATTCTCAAGCTATGTTGAAAATGCTTCCTGGAGGAATTGTATTACATTCCGATGGAAAATGGATAACAATTGATATCATATCTAAAGTGATTGAATTTGATTCAACAACACTAGATGGTTTTATTCAATTCCAACTATCAAATAAATCAGACTTAACAGTATCTCATATTGCAGCTGCATATCAAACTGTAAATTATGATATTGTTCAATATGTACAATTCGATGATGAATATACTAATTTACAACCAGATACATTAAATATATCATCAATAATGTTAGATCGTGGAGCAATTGTTAATATAACAGATGCTGTAGAAAAAATATTATTAATTCCAGTTAAAGATACATCTACTGGATTTATTGGGTATATTGAAAAACAAGATCTTAAACTATTTAATATTCATAAACGCCTTTGGCCTGAACTTAGATTCAAAGTCGTTCATGAGAAACAAAAAATAGCATTATATAGCAATCTATTTAAATATGATCTAGATCCATTAGATGGTGAACATTATATTAAGGTTCATCGAAATTATGGAGGTAGTGATATTCAATTAGTTGCTACACATAAATTATTAGATGTATATAAAACATCAGCAATAAATCAGTCTCTTAAATGTGAGTAAAAACAAATGGGTGAAGTATAGGCATAGCGCTTATACTTCACCCATTATTTTTTTATTGAATTCCCTTAGAAATGTAACTACTAAGTATATTCAATAACCGACCAATCGAGTGAATAATTAGCCGAATCGGTATTACCAGATAATGTTGCAGTAAAACCGGTTGTAGATTTAGCAGTAATGATTAATGATAATGACAATGGTGTTACATCGACAGTATTAACTATTGCTTGATTAACTGAATAATTTGTATTAGACATTGGTGTTCCTAATGTAATACTAACTATTGAAGTTGAATCGTCAATACTTTCATTTCCAGATTGAATGCTGAATGTTAATCCAACATCACCAGTTCCACCAGTATCACCTTGGATACCAACATCCCCAGTTCCAGATGTACCACCAATTCCACCAGTTCCACCAGTTAAGGTTTCACCAATATCGCCAGTTTCACCAGTATCACCAGAACCACCAGTAGCACCATTACTTCCAGAACCACCAGTAGCACCAGTATGACCAATAAATAAACCCCAATCATACCAATCGGTACCATCATACATGAGTACATGACGATCTTGATTATTTGCAATACCTATTGGAGTTTGATCATCATCGCGATCATCGGAAAGAACGGTAATGATATACATATCATTTTCAGATGCACCAGAAGCTTCCACTTCAGTTACACTTGTTGAATCAAACGATATATAATGATGGTCGACAGAAAAGGATTCACCACGGTCACCAGTTGTTCCAGTGTCACCAGTATCGCCAGTATCACCTGTTCCAGATGTAGCGCCAGTTCCACCAGTTCCACCAGTTTCACCAACATCGCCAGTTCCAGATGTTCCACCAATCCCACCAGTTAATCCAATATCACCACTTCCACCAGATCCACCACTTCCACCAGTTCCACCAGTTAAGGTTTCACCAATATCTCCAGTATCTCCAGTTTCACCAGTATTACCAGTATCGCCAGTAGTTCCTGTGCTACCAGACCCTCCAGTATTTCCAATGAATACTCCCCAATCATACCAGTCTGTACCGTCATACATAACAACATGACGGGTCATTTCACCAGCAATTCCCGAAGGAAACATTTGATTAAGTCGTTCATCATTAAATATACTTACAACATAAACATCTTCTTCAGTTGCATTGGAGTTATCTTGAACCCAAACAACACTTGTTGAATCAAATGAAGTATAATGTTTATCAATGGCAAATGATTCACCACGAGAACCAGTATGACCAGTTTCACCAGTATCACCAGATTCACCGGTATCTCCAGTTTCACCAGTATCTCCAGATTCACCAGAACCACCAGTACCACCAGTTATACCAAGTTCACCAATACTACCAGTCTCACCAGTTCCACCAGTTAAGGTTTCACCAATATC
>Ga0164315_10003202_pt1 | contig 12665 bp, 12 predicted proteins | sample GuaBasSedimGuay6_FD_113737 | JGI IMG/M metagenome (GOLD analysis project Ga0164315, IMG submission 113737) | Subseafloor sediment microbial communities from Guaymas Basin, Gulf of California, Mexico - Guay6, Core 4569-2, 0-3 cm | ecosystem: Environmental > Aquatic > Marine > Hydrothermal vents... | reverse complement strand
TAGCACTCAACAAAATGAAAGAGCTCTCAAGCGGTCAGAAGCAGAGAGTCATGTTTGCCATGGCACTCATGCATGACCCAGAGCTTCTCATCCTGGACGAGCCCACAGCAAACCTCGACCCCCCTCGGCAGAATAGAGTTCATTGGGAAAATAGAACTCTCTAAGAGAAACAAGACAATTTTTGTGAGCTCCCACATAGTCAGTGAGATAGAGAAGATGTGTAACTACGTAGGAATAATAAATCAAGGACAAATGATAGCCCAGGGAAAGATAACCGATTTAATGAAGATAGAGGAGAAGGAGTACGACATAGTAACCTCTGACAACGGTAGTGTAATGAAATTTCTGCGTGAAAAACCTTATATCCAGGAAATCTGGGAAGAAGATAATGTTATCAGAGTCATTGTCGAACCAAAGTTCCTAGACGAATTCTTCCTAATATTCCCAAAGTACCTTAGCTCGAACGGAATAAGGCTCAAGCTTTTCAAACCCCACACAAGCCCTCTCGAGAGAATTCTCATGGAGAAGTTTAGTTTGGAGGTGGGAGAGTGATAAGCGTCCTTTACCTTAACGAGGTTTCAAGGATACTTAAGACGCGACGCTTCAAGGTTATGCTTGCCACAATGCTCTTGCCTGTAGTAGTCCACTTCTTTACTCACGAAGAAGTAATGGAATATGGAGCGAAGATTCTTGAGCGATCCTTTCAGATAGTTACCTCCGAGTTCATGGTGAACTTCTGGCTTGGTATTATCGGTCAACTCGTAGCCATAATCCTCATGAGCGACCTCCTTGCAAGTGAAATTGATAAAGGCACAATAAGACTTCTCCTGACAAAGCCTATAAGAAAGAGCGAAATTGTCCTTGGCAAGTTTTTAGCTGGAATCACAAGTATAGCGATTCTATTTGGGGTTCCATACCTCATTCTCCAAATTTATGAAGTTCTCCTCTACAAAGCAGGTTTTGAAGGTTTTAAAGCTACTTTCGACGATGTACTTTACGCCACAGGGGTTACGCTTCTGCTTCTTGGAGCATTAGGCAGTCTAGCAATGCTACTCTCTGTTATTGTCTCACGTCCCCTTTATGCTTCTCTCTCCGCCTTTGCCCTTGTTTTTGTTGCCCAGTTTATACTGCCTCAGCTACCATTCTTTGACAACCCAGAACGCTTCACTCTCAATTACCAAGTGGGAGTTCTTCTTAAAAGACACTTTACTCTCCACACTGGTCTAGACGCCTATAAAGGTGATCCTAACACAACAATACTGTTTTTCATTGATACTATACTCCTTACATTACTCCTCACATTGCTGGGGATCTACCGGAGAGAGTATCCTTAACGGGGTGATGAGGGATGAAAAAAGTTCTGATACCTATAATCCTCCTTATTTTTGCGGAAAACGTTTTTGCATATTCTATTGAGCTTGGACTGGATGAAGTCCTATTAGTGGATAATAGTACAGTTACCTTCGATCCCTCTCCAACAGGAGACCTAATATATCTGCGTGTTGAAGGTCCTAACGGCATAACCTCAAGTGTACTTAGCTTCGGAGAGAGCATCTTCTCTAATGGGGTTAATTATACCCTAGGACACTTTGATCCGACTACTCAAAAACTTGTCCTTCACCTCAGCGGGAACTATTCCCAGGTAAAAGTGATGAAGAAAAAGGATTTCTCAGTGAACATCGTTGAAGCCTTTGACACCTACACAAAGTTCCGCATAAGGTGGGAGGGCTACTATGACATAAACGACACGTTGAAAGTATATTCAAATGGTCTTCTCATAAAAGAAGTTCCTATAAGTCTGAAAAACGGAGATGAAATAACATTTAAGGTCAAAACCCCTCCATCAGGTATTTTCACGCTCTCTCTTGGAGAATTAAGTAAAAACGTAATTGTGGGGGAAATAACAAAGCAAGTAGAGATAAAATCACTATGGAGAGATGACAAACTCCATATTGTACTCTTTAACCATGGAGACGGAGTTAATGTAACCGTTGCACTAACAAGTGGAGGGTTTACACTAGAGAAGGAAGAGGTATATTTAGGAAGAAAGGAAGAGAGAGAAGTTACCTTCAGGAGAAATCCCCTCCAAGGTGTAGTTGTTGTGAACTATGGTAGTGTTCTTCAAGAGAGCTTTTACTTTGAGCCTCCCTCCATTTCTGTGATTTCATACTCCTTTAACGGAAAGACCCTAAGACTAAAGATAAAAAATGAAGGAGGTTACTTTCATGGAAGAGTCAGCATTACAAGCAATTCACTCATTATTAGCTCCCCTCTTTACCTCGATCTTACCCTCCACAAGGGGGAAATGAAAGAGGTTACCTTTAATCTAAACAAGGATGTTGAGTACGTTACAATTCGTGTATCTTCTAGAGATTTCACAACAACTATACCCCTCATGCTTGAAAAGAACTTTAGTGTCCGGTTCGTTAATGATTATGCAAGGGCTCCTTTAGGAGGTGCGGCGGCTTACAGTTTAGTGATTACTGGAAAAGGAAGAGTAGAGCTTGATGTTACTGGATTACCTGATTCAATTAGGTACGCCTTCTATTATAACCAGAATGAAGTTAAGACTCTCAATATTGAAGGGGGTGCTCAATTAACCCTCGTAGTTTCGCTTCCAAGCTTCCCCTCTGGCTTTAGCGTAGAGTCTCCACTAAGGTTCAACGTCACAATAAATGGCAAGAATTATCCGCTTACGTTAGAAGTGAGTGGAGCAGGGAAACTTCCAGTCTATGGCGACAATTGGCTCGCCAAGAGCAACTTCAGCTCAGAGATTCACTACCTCGGACTCCCTTACCATGTGGTGTGGCGTGATATCACACCCCCCTACATCTTCGAAAACATCGCAGGAGAGAAGATAGCTTTTCTATATGGGCGCTATGTCCGTCAAGGAAAAGATCTAAAACTCCATGTTCTTGATCCCTCTGGATTAATACTCCACACGTCAGAAGCTCCAAAGGGAAGACCAGACTTTGTGATTTTTAATGAGAGCAAATTTATGCTCATGGTAGAGGGAAAAGGGATTTTTGATGCAGTCCTTCTCGTTGCACATTATATCAAGGATCCACAGAATATTACCCTCAACCTAAAAAGGAAACCTTTCGGTGAAGGGCTCGAAGTCATTATACTCAATGCCACCCAACTTCGTGGGAAGAAACTACACATAATAACTACTAGCGGGAAGAGTATAGAGCTAAAAGCTTACCATTTTACACTAAACAGCGAAAAAGAAGACTTTGATCCTTTTGGAACTGGAAAAGCAATCTTTACAGCAAGAGGAAACAACATCTCAAGAACGATAGCAATAAGAAACGATGAAGACTTCATAGCAATAGTGATAATAGGAGAAGGGCAAGTTAACCTGTCATTTAAGGTTAGTGGTACAAGTATGAGCACAGCAGAAATCACGACCCGGTGGTCTTATATAGTTGTTATGGTGCTGGGAGTTCTCCTTGTACTAAGTATCTTCCTCGAAAAGCGACTTGCTTGAAGTTTTCAATTTTCATAATATGCGACAATTTTAATTATATTATAACCGAAAAATATTTTAGTAGTTACATTTTATAGCGAAAGAATTACCCCCCTAAGGGTGATGTAAATGGAAATGGATGAGATATTATTAAGGCTTAAGGATAAGCTCACGAAAGAAATACTTTGGATGTACATCTTAAAGCTACTCAAAGAGAGGCCAATGTACGCGTATGAAATCAGAGGACAGTTAAAACGAAGATTTGGATTTGAACCGGCAACTGTTAGTTCTTATGTCGTCTTATACAAGCTTGAAGAAGCGGGCTACGTCACCTCGGAGTGGCATGAAGGAGAGAGTGGCAGACCATCAAGAAAATACTACCAACTTACAGAAAAAGGAGAAAAATTGCTTGAAAATGGAGTAAAGACAATAGAAAACGTCCTTGAAATGCTAAAGGAATAGAGATCAGCGCCCTCCTCCTCTCGGCTCCCTTGCCTTTGGCCTTAATCTTTTATAACCGCACTTTCTGCACTTCTTGGCTCCCCATGGATTAGTGGCACCGCATCTAAGGCATATGTACTTCTTGAATATCCTCGCCTCAGCCTCTGGAAACCTCGCCATTTTATCTCCCCCGCCTAAACTTATAGGTGCATTTTTTAAAGTTTGTCGTGGATCATAAAGACATGAATAGAGATCTGCTTGTAGGTGGGATATTCTTAACTGGAATATTATTGACACTTGCACTTAAAGACTTCACGTTCCTAATTATTCCATCAGTAGGGATCCCAATAAGTCTAGCTTACCTAGGAAGATACAAAAACATCCTAGTAAAGTCTCATCTTTTTGAGAAAGATACGCTTGCAATGATTGTAATTATCTCTGCAATCACGATAGCATTTAATTTCATTATAGATCCGAGAATTGTATTATTGCTCTTGGGAACTGCCACACCAATGATTGCCGGATTTAAAGGGTAGATAAAACCTCCATGACTTTCTTGATATCCTTAGAAACCTTATACTCTCTGAGCGCTGATCTCAACATTTTTCTGAAATCTTCCATAATCCTATATTCATCAGAAATTCTACGAGAAATCACGTTATTAGAGAGGAACAACATTGCCATTGCTGATGTTAAGTTCCTTGGCTTTCTTTCAGTACTAGCCTTTTCAAAGTCAATTATCCAGACATCGTCCCCTATTATTATGTGTTTGCCCCCCTGAATCTGCCCATGATCAATCCCTAAGATATCAAGAGTATAAGCCTTCCCAGCTATTTTTAGGATGTCTCTCTTCTTAGGAAGTGCTTTTATTAGGGGTTCCCCATCAACGTACTTCCTTATAAGTAATTCTCTTCCTCCAAGCTGCATATAGGAAACTAAGTCCCCAGTTATGTTCCTACCTTTAAGGATCTCTAGTATACGAGCCTCTCTTTTCAATGTTTTCCGAGGGGTATCAGGTCTTTGATACTTTATTATAACCCTCTCATTATTAAAGATACCAAGGAATATATAGCTTGTTGTTCCCTTCGCTAAGAACCTTTCCAACTCTATACCATACTCACTTAGGATAGGTTTCAATTTCCTTATTTCATCCTTGATTATTTCTTGAAGCATGTACATTCCCAAGTCCAAATCATTTTTATAGCTATAAAACAATATTGAAGTTGGTGAGGGGTATGGAATATGAGGAGGCCTTTAGAGAAGTTTATGAAATGGTGAAGCCAAAATACAAGCTCTTTACAGCAGGACCAGTTGCATGCTTCCCGGAAGTACTTGAGATAATGAAAGTTCAGATGTTCAGCCACAGATCCAAAGAGTACAGAAAGGTGCACGTTGATACTGTCGAAAGGCTCAGGGACTTCCTCGAGGTTAAGAAGGGAGAAGTTCTACTAGTCCCAAGCTCCGGAACCGGAATCATGGAAGCAAGTATTAGAAATGGAGTAACAAAGGGTGGAAAAGTTTTAGTCACTATAATTGGAGCATTCGGGAAGAGGTACAAGGAGGTTGTGGAAACCAACGGAAGAAAGGCAGTAGTTTTAGAATACGAGCCCGGAAAAGCTGTAAAGCCCGAAGATCTAGATGACGCCCTAAAGAAGAACCCTGACGTTGAGGCCGTAACGATAACCTACAATGAAACATCAACTGGCGTTTTGAATCCCCTCCCAGAGCTCGCCAAAGTGGCAAAAGAACACGATAAGCTAGTGTTCGTCGATGCCGTTTCAGCGATGGGAGGGGCAGACATAAAGTTCGATAAATGGGAGCTTGACGTTGTATTCTCAAGCTCCCAAAAGGCATTCGGTGTTCCTCCAGGACTTGCGATTGGAGTCTTCAGCGAGAGATTCCTAGAGATTGCTGAAAAAATGCCAGAGAGGGGATGGTACTTTGACATTCCACTGTACGTTAAGTACCTCAAGGAAAAGGAGTCAACACCCTCAACGCCTCCAATGCCACAAGTGTTTGGCCTAAACGTCGTCCTCAGGATAATAGAGAAGATGGGCGGGAAGGAGAAGTGGCTTGAGATGTACCAGAAGAGGGCTGAGATGATCAGGGAAGGAGTTAAAGAGATAGGCCTCAGCATCCTAGCTGAAGAGGGCTACGAGAGCCCAACGATTACCGCCGTCTTAACTCCAAAGGGAATAAAGGGAGATGAGGTCTACGAGGCCATGAGGAAGAGAGGATTCGAGCTAGCTAAGGGGTATGGTAGTGTCAAGGAGATAACATTCAGGATTGGTCACATGGGTTACATACCGTTCGATGACATAAGGGAGATGCTCGATAACCTCAGGGAAGTAATAAACGAATTGAAGAAGCAGAAGGGTTTAGCATAGCTTCTCCAACTCTTTTTCTTTTATCCTGTATATCGCATTAACCTTTCTATGCCCCGTTTTTATGTCTCTGTAGAGCTCCACAACGAGCTCAAACTTTTTTAACGTCTTATCATCTATCTTTAGCCAATGCTTAATCTCGTCCCGGAGATTCCTCGAGAGGACTAAAGAGGTTATTATGAAGCCATATTTATCTGTCAACTTTTCGAGAATCCTGGGGACGCTAACGGTGTGAATGGTATCTATTATAACGTAGTCCGGATTTATCGAGTTTATCTTCTCAATTACCTCTTCGGTTCTTGCGTCAACGCTCCTGCCGTCAAACTCCGTGTTTATAACGAAGATGTTATCCTTAAAGGGCTTGAACTCATTGTACGCGGTAACAACGGCTATCTTCCAGTTTTCAGGAATTAAGAAAGTCATTGCTTCAACTAATTTAGTCTTTCCTGCCCTTGTTCCTCCAACTACCAGAATGTCTTCTCTTCTTTCCAAGGCCTCCTTTAAAATATTGAGGCAATCCTGAGTTATAACCTCATACCTGAGCAGATCTTCAGGAGTAAAGATGTACACACCCATTCCTATCCCCAAGGGATAGTATATTTTAGGGAGAATAAAAAGGCTTGCATGATGAAGCTCGAGAGCTTCATAATAGGACCGAGTAGTCACGTCAGTTCGCTATGCCACAGTGTAATTAGGGGAGAAGTCTTCACGACCTGCGAGGTAGGATGCATCTACTGCTATGCCAGGTGGTACAGAGGGCCGCACGGGAAGCCAAGACCCATATGGAACGTCTTTAAACTAATAAGAGAGCTTGGTAGAATGCAGAGGGAAGGATTAAGAATAACTCCAGTCAGATTTTCCGCATTAAGTGATCCTTTTCAAGGAGAAGCAAAGATAACCCTTAAGGCCTTAAAGCTCGCTTACAGGGAAAAGGTTCCGGTAATTGTGAACACTAAGCTCATTCCTGGGGAAAAGCATATAGAAATTATGGAGGCCCTTGGTAGTGAGGGACTTTTAGTGTTTCAGGTTTCATTGTCAACACTAGGGGACTCAAGAATTCTGGAGCCACTCGCACCAAGTCCACAAGAAAGATTAGACCTCATAAGGAGGACTTCAGAAATTGGAATTCCGGTAATCGTCAGAGTTCAGCCGTTCATCCCAGGATGGATTAAGGATATAGAAACCTTCGTATCAGAAGTAGCGTCCGCCGGAGCTGAAATGATAATCCTTGAGTTCTTAAGGATAGAGAGAAATCTCCTTAGATTTTTCTCTAAGTTGTTCCCAGGGGAAGAGGTATACGGAGAAGAGTGGTCATCTTATTTACCTGGAACCTCTAATGAAGAAGCTCCCTTAATTCAGCCCCCTCTCCCTTATAGGATCAGAATAACTGAAGAATTTTCAAAGGAAACAAGAAAAGAGGGATTAGCGTTTTCAACATGTAAGGAGGGGCTTTTTGAGTATCATCACCCACTAGACATGGATTGCTGTGGTATGAATCTCCTAGGTATAGACCACGTAAGAAGGCCAACCCTGTGGGATCTCTATCTTGAGATTATAGAGAAGGGATACGCAAAGCCGGAGGATCTATGGAGGAGATGTGAGCGGGAAGAATTATTATGCGGCGATACGCTTAGGGTATATCCAAGATGGTTTAGGAGAGGCTTTAGGGTTCATGAAAAAAGGGTTGAAAGTATCCTGAAAAAGCCCCACATTCTAGAGAAGATAGCACCTTCAATAAAATATAAAGAAGGAAAGTTCTTCAGGCAATAACTCCCTTCTCAAGCTCTCCTTCAGTCTTTGCAACAATTGCGGTTCCTGTAAGGTCTCCGGTAACGTTGACCATCGTCCTACCCATGTCAAGAATTGCATCGATACCAAGTATCATCGCGTAAGCAGCGGCAACGTTCGGATCTGTTAGAGGCAATCCAACACTCTGGAGAACCATTGCAAGCATTATTGCTCCAGCGCCGGGAACACCGGCGGTTCCTATTGATGCCAGAACTGCCGTAAGAACTATCGTTAACTGCTGGCCAATCGTTAAGTGCATTCCAAGGGCATTAGCTATGAAGAAGGTACAGACACCCTGGTATAGGGCTGTACCATCCATGTTTATAGTGGCTCCCAGTGGAAGCGTAAAGGAGTATATTCCCTCCGAAACACCCATCTCCTTGGCTACCCTCATTGTAACTGGCAGGGTACCGCTTGAGCTCCTCGTAACGAAAGCGGTGGGCATGGCATCCTTAGCCTTGCTGATAAACTTGATCGGATCGATACCGAAGATCTTGAGGAGGATGAAGTACACGATGAGTATCTGGAGAACCAGTCCAACATAAACTGCAACGGTGACCTTTGCGAGCTCTCCAACGACTTTAACTCCCTGTTGGGCCATTACATTTGCTATCAATGCGAAGACACCTATAGGGGCGTACTGCATCACTCCACCAACGATCTTGTACATTGCTTCGGCCAAACCATTAATTGCGTTGAGTAGTGTTTCAGCGCTCTTCCTAACTTTCTCATCCTTACTGTTCATTAGATAAGTTATCGCAATTCCAAGGACTATTGCGAAGAATATAGTTGGAAGAACTTGACCATTTGCTAATGCACTGAATGGGTTTGTGGGGATTATGTTGAGTAAAGTCTGAACCATCGATGGCGCCTGTTTTGGCTGAAATTGTTGACCACCGAGAGTTAGCTGGATTCCCGCTCCAGGATTGAAGACCCTAGCCATAATTATTCCCAATGTCACCGCAAATGCTGACGTTAGGAGGTAATAGACAACTATCTTAACACCAACCCTACCAAGCCTTGCTGGACTTATGCTTGCTGCACCTACCACTAGCGATGCGAAGACTATCGGCATAACTAGCATCTTCAATAGCCTAACGAACAGGTCGCCGAATGGCTTGATGTACGTCTTCACTGCATCTGCGTAGCCATAGTGGCCCGCTATAAGTCCGAATATTGCACCTAAGATAAGACCAATGAGGATCTTCTGCAAAACAGGGTATTCAAGATATCTTTTAAAGATGCCCATCTATGCACACCTCCGCACAAATGTATATCGAAGCCTGATATCGAGCGGAAGAGTTATATAAGTTGTTAAACATGTACATTTAAATATTTGTCCTTTGTCATGGGCAATTTCGACAAAGATCATGCAAAATTAACGCAAATTAAAAATCAAGAATCTTAGGAAATTGTCAGGCAGCTCACCCAATCATCACTGCTCAGCGAGGTAGGCCTCATCATCCGTCAAAAAGAGAGAAAGAAGGGTTAAAAAAGATAGAGGTCAGATACCCTAGGGTTCATCACGCTTCAGATCTAGCGAACCTCATCATCCCTGGGAGAGTTCCTGGATCTTCTTCCTCACGATCTGGCTTACCAATTTACCGTCTGCCTTGCCCCTCACCCTTGCCATAACCCTACCCATGATTAAACCCATGGCCCCCATACCCTTGGCCTTCACAACATCAACGTTCTGCTGTATTACTTCCTCAACGATTTTCACGACTTCCTCCTCGCTCAATAGTGTTAATCCTCTCTCTTGAGCTACTTGCTCAGCTGTCTTCTCCGGGTGCAGAGCGAGCTCCTTGAATATCTCCTCAAAGGCCTCCTTCGCTATCTTCCCTTCGAGATAAAGTTTGAAGGCCTCCCTTATGTGATCCTCAGTAATGTTCTCAATTGGAACATCCTTCCTTAATCCCTTAAGAACGACTACTAGAACCGAAGCCGCAAGCGATGGCTTAACGCCCATCTCAATTAGCTCTTCGAATAGCTCATCCCTTTCATCGTCAACCAACGTTTGTGCTAAGCTTCTATCAATCTTGTACTCCTTAACGTACTTCTCAACCTTAGCCTGGGGTAGCTCTGGGAGGTTCTCCTTTATTCTTCTCTTCAGATCATCCGGAATTCTCAGTGGAGGTACATCCGTCTCGGGATACATTCTAGCCTTTCCTGGGAGCGGTCTCATGTACTGCGTATTACCATCTGGAAGGGCCCTCCTCGTCTCTTCGGGAACACCTTCAATTGCCTCCCTTGCACGTTTAATCACTTCACGCAGAGCATTCTTCGCTGTTTCTTCCTCGGCGGCAACCAAAACGAAGGCATCCTCATTTCCAAGGCTGAGCCGTTCGACGACCTTCTCGACTTCCTCCTGGGTTATGCCGTAGTTTGGCAACTCATCACTATGGAATATTCCAGGAACGTACTTCTTTGCCCTGTCCGCAAATTCAGTTCCCAGCCTCCTTCCAGGCTGAATTTCCATCCCTATTAGACCCTTAAACTTGGGAAGCTTTATCGCCAAAACTTTGCCGCCCTTCTTTATTGTCCTCCCAATAATCTTTGACTTGGTGTTTTGGAAGATATCGGTTACATCGTAGAATTCTTCCTTTATATCCTCGGGTTTAACTCCCCTCTTCCTCAGCTCATCCCTTATTTTCAGCAGATTCAGTTGTCTCTGTACCTCCCTCTCTATTATTAGAGGGATCATGTCCAGTTCTTGAACTCCCTTTATCTCTATCCTTGCCCCGCCCTTTATAGAAACGTTTAAATCCTGCCTTATAGTTCCAAGACCACGCTTGACCTTCCTTGTCGCCCTTAAGGCATCACCAATGAACTTTGCAACAACTTTAGCCTGCTCTGGATGGTGTATATCTGGAGTGGTGCTTATCTCAATTAGGGGTATGCCAAGCCTATCTACCCTATAAATTACCTCCCTGTCCTTCCTCTCTATTATCCTCGCAGCATCTTCCTCAAGGCATATAGTTGGGATTCCAACTGTTCCCCAGGGCGTCTCAACTTTTCCATCGGTAGCTATTATAGCGGTTCTCTGGAATCCAGAAACATTTGAACCGTCAATAACGATCTTCCTCATGTAGTAAATCTCATCTACGGGCTTTGCGTTTAGAAGGTAAGCAATTTGAAGGGCAACCTCCAAAGCCTCCCTGTCGGGACCCCTTGGAGGTTCCTCATCCATATAGACGAGATCGCTTAGCTCATTGTTTCCCTCATAAATATAAATTCTCCCCTTCTTGAACTCCTCAAGCGCCGCCGGATCAACTTCACCTAGTTCACTCATTGTGGGTCTTAGCCTTCTTTGAAACGTGAAATCAACTTTGTCCGTTAGCTCGCTTGGAACTGGAGAGAAGAGCTTTTTTGTATCAAGTTGACGGTGAATCTCCAATCCAACTTTAAGGCCAATTTGTTCATAGTCGATGTTAGCCATCTCCACCACCCCTTAAATTAGATAAGTATTGGGCTTCGTGTAGGGAGTTATTTCTCCCGCATAGTTAGTCAGCATCATGTTTCTCACTTCATTGAGATCTTGAGTGTGGCCTAAAACCCACATCAGCTTTACATAGGCCGTCTCCGGTAACATGTCCTCACAGGGGATAACTCCTGCTTTTAACAATCTTCTTCCCGTTGCGTAAACGTTCATGTGAACCCTTCCGTAGAGGCACTGGCTAGTCATGCAAACTGCAACCCCCTCTTCTACTGCCCTTCTTATTGAAGGTATCATATCGTTTGGTGTATGACCTAACCCAGTTCCCTCTATAACTATTCCCTTGTACCCTCTGTCGACAAAGAAGTCTATTATCTCAGGGCTTATACCAGGGTACATCTTCACCAAGGCAACTTTTTCCTCAATTTTATCATCAACCCAAACCTCCCCCTCGTTCCTCCTCCGGTAGTCATCCCTTAGGAACTCTATTTTACCGTCGCTCCATATCTTAGCTATGGGAATATCGTTTATGCTTCTAAAGGCGTCTCTCCTGCTTGTATGCATCTTCCTTACTTTGGTTCCCCTATGGGCAAGGCAGTAAGTATCCCCGGTTTCACCGTGCATCACAACCATGACCTCCGCCACTTCGCTGACCGCCATTCTGACCGAGCATATCAGGTTCATCGCGGCATCGCTACTCGGCCTATCACTGCTCCTCTGGGCACCTACCAATATTACAGGCTTATTGAGATCCCTAAGCATGAAACTTAAGGCCGCAGAAGTATACCCCATGGTATCGGTTCCATGAGCAACGACAACTCCATAAGCTCCAGAGTTCAGCTCCTTCGCCACTTCATGGGCTATTCTTACCCAGTGGGAAGGCTTCATGTCCTCGCTGAAGATGTTGAAGAGTAACCTGGACTTAACGTTTGCTATCTCAAATATTTCCGGGACAGCTTTAGCTAGTTCTTCTGCCGTGAACGCAGGATAAACTGCTCCAGTTTCATAATCAACTCTACTAGCTATAGTTCCTCCAGTTCCCAGAATCGTAACACTTGGAAGGTTGGGCTTAGGCTCAAGCTCTGCCTTAAAATGAACCTCAGGCCTTGCCTTTGCCCTTTCAATGACTTCTATGGAGGTAATCTTA
>Ga0164315_10003201_pt1 | contig 12666 bp, 8 predicted proteins | sample GuaBasSedimGuay6_FD_113737 | JGI IMG/M metagenome (GOLD analysis project Ga0164315, IMG submission 113737) | Subseafloor sediment microbial communities from Guaymas Basin, Gulf of California, Mexico - Guay6, Core 4569-2, 0-3 cm | ecosystem: Environmental > Aquatic > Marine > Hydrothermal vents >... | reverse complement strand
TTGATTCAACAGGAGTTACTTTTTTCGTTCCGTTGCTGCGCTTGCCGACAATACCGGAATTCAGGTTGACGGCGAGCACTATGTCCGATCCCAACGCGCGGCAAACCGTGACCGGCACGGGATTGACCAGACCACCATCGACTAGCCAGCGATGATTATTGCAAACTGCAGGAAACAAACCCGGCAATGCCATTGAGGCTCTAACTGCATCGGAGACCCGACCATCTGTGATCCATACCTCGCGGCCTGTATCGAGGTCCGTTGACACAGCGGCAAACTTCCGCGGCATAGCCTCTATGCGTTGATCCTCACCAGCAACATACGTGTGCAGGAACCAGTTCAACCGTTGGGTATCGACAAAACCGGATTGTGAAAGCCCGATGCTGAAAAATCGCAGCACATCGCTTCGAGTTGAGCCAAGAACCCAGTGTTCCAGCTTCTCGAGATTGCCAGCCACGAATGAGCCACCGATGATCGCGCCAACCGAGGTTCCACAAATAATATCTGGTTCGATACCTTCTCGCAGAAGCGCTTTGATCACACCAATATGCGACCAGCCGCGCGAAGCACCAGAGCCCAGGGCGAGGCCGATTCTTGGTGAGAAAGTTGCCATGTTCATATATTCGTTACCCAAATTTCATCCAGCACTTGTTTGTGGACGAACTAATACTCCAAAATGTATACGACCAATCCTGCCCTTGACCTCGCGTAGTCAAAATCGCCACTCGAAGTCGATACTCCCCAGCCGCTCGCGACCCTCTAAGGTAGGGTGCTTGTTTGTATCGACGTCGTCGCTGGATGCCATCACATTGAAGTGAATACCCCAGTTTGCTTGCTCATAATGCAGGCCTGCGATGACCATACCGACCAGCGGCTCCTTTTCTATGCTGTGGCTGTCGCGGAAGGTGTTCCCGTCAAGAAATATATTGCGCGCAAAAGCGCTACCGCGCAGCACCAAACTCGCATAGAAAGAGGGCGCCGTCGAATCTGCCGGTTTCAATGCTGCCAGATAGTGCATACTCAGGCCGATGGGATCAGGCACATAGACAAAGCCGCGCGGCATATTGTGGCCAAAACGCATCTCCAGTGCCGCACTGGCCTGTGTGAAAAGATTGCCCAATCCGGCATTGCCGTTTATCGCTGTATCGAATGAGAGGCTCGCAGGATTGCCCCGACGCAAGATCTTTTTCTTGAGCATGTAGTTGAAATTGATTACCGGTTCGGTATTGAGTTGATGATCCCAGCCCTTAGGATCAGCACTACTGGTCAACTTGTGAACCGTTTTCTGGGTCTGCTCCGCCAGCGAAGGTATCCCCACCATACCGGCCGTGATCTCGAAGCCCCGGAATTCATCATCGTTGAACGCATACCAGGTCGCCTGCAAGGTTAGCGCTCCTGCGTAGGGCACATCGTCTTCGATGAGGTCACTGCGTGACAGATCATCCGGTGTCTGGATAACCTGACCAACAGCGAGTCCGACCCGGTACACCAGACCCTCCTTCGTCAGCGTGGGTATGGCCTTGCCCCAATGCCTGACGAATCCAGGAACATCCTCCAACGCCTCCCAGCTCCCAGCAACAGCAGAATGTTTTTGCAACGACCAGCCACTGGAAATCTTGTTGTCCTTATTAAAAAAGACATCGTTGTCGAATTCCAAGCGCCAGGTTGCTGATTCGATGGATGTGTCATTTGCTGAAGCCGACGATGTATTCCCAAAAGCCAGGCAATAAAACAACAACACCCCTATAGGATAACTATGTTTATAACCCAAGATAATTACCATTTTTCTACGCCACCGAATCAGGTCAACTGGCTAATGCTCCTGCGGAAATGGAGCATAGCCGCGAGGAAAAACACCGCGCCGATGGTGGCCAGTGCAAGAAATTGCGGCCAGACCACATCGAATCCTGCACCCCGGTACAGGATCCCCTGGGCTGCGGCAACGAAATGGGTGGACGGCGCGATCTCCATGATATTTCGTGCCAGCATGGGCATACTCTCGCGTGGTGTGACTCCGCCTGAGAGCATCAGCATCGGCAAGAGTACCAGCATCATCAATAAACCAAACTGAGGCATATTGCGCGCCAAAGTTGCAAGGAAAATGCCCAGTGAGGTCGTCGAAAAAAGAAAAAGCGCCGTAACGGCTATGAACAACGGCACTGAACCCTCGATCGGCACAGCCAGCGCCCCTTGCACGATAAATTGCAAGGAAAAAGCCGTTGCCAGAAGCACCACCAGCCCCATGGACCAGACCTTGCCCAGCATAATTTCTCCGGGCGTCACCGGCATCACCAGAAGGTGCTCGATGGTGCCGTGTTCACGCTCGCGAATCAGCGCGGCACCGGCCAGAATGATCGACAGCATAGTGACCATGTTGATGACCTCCATCACCGCGCCGAACCAGGACTGCGACAGATTGGGATTGAAGCGCACCCGCATCGCCAAATCCACCGGCATCGTCGCATTGGCCCGGTAACGCTGGACGAAGGCATTGACTTCACCGATCACAATCTGCTGCACGTAGGCCGTGCCGGTGAAAGCTTGAGTGATGCGCGTAGCATCAACATTGAGTTGAATGGTGGGCATGCGTCCAGCCAGCACGTCGCGCTGAAAATTCGGCGGGATGTTGAGCGAAAAAGTGTAGAGCCCCGCATCCAGTCCTGCATCGACTTCGGCCAGCGTCACCCGCATAGGCGGCACGAATTGCGGGGGAAAAAAGGCGGCGCTGATACGCACCGACAACGGTGAGTCGTCCTCATCGACGATGGATATCGGCACCTTGCTGAGTGACTCCGGCATAGCGCTGGCGGCCACGTAGATCATCGCGGTAAAACCCCAAACGATCAGTATCAACATCATCGGGTCGCGCCACAGGCTCCACAGTTCTTTGATACCCAGCCGATAGATGTGGAAAGCTCGAACCATGCTCAGCGCTCCTGTTTCTTCAACAGGGCGATGGACAGCCCCAGCACTACCAGCCCACCCGTCAGGATGGGCAGAAAATAACCATGCAGATCTGCCATACCCAGCGCCTTGTTGAACACGCCGCGGCTGATGGTGATGTAGTGGGTGGTGGGGTTGATCTCGCCGATAATGCGTCCGATGCCTTCGAGTGATGAAACCGGGTCGATCATGCCGGCAAACTTAATGGTCGGCAGCATCGAGCCCATGGCTGCGAAGAACAGTGCGGCAATCTGGCTGCGGGTGAAGATCGAGGCCAACAGGCCAAAGCCTGTGGAGTAAACGACGAAAAACAGGCTTGCCAGCGTGAGTGCAAAAAAACTGCCCTTGACCGGCACCGCGAACAGAATCACCGCGAACAGGCAAAGCACCAGAAAGTTCAGCATCGCCAGCACCAGGTAAGGCAACTGCTTGCCGAGCATGAACTCGGCACGAGTGACGGGCGTTACGTAGAGGTTTATGATCGATCCCATCTCCTTTTCCCGTACCACCGATAGCGCAGTCAACATTGCCGGAATCATCAGTAGCAGCATGGGGATCGTAGCCGGCACCATCGCTGGCATGCTCTTCACATCGGGGTTGTAGCGATAGCGGGTCTCAATGGTGGCCGCCCCCAGCTTCAGGTTCTGGCCGTAGCGGGTTTTCGCCACATCCATCAGCCAGCTCTGGTGCATGCCCTGCATGTAGCCCTGCACGGTTTCGGCACGCTGCGGCATGGCGCCGTCAATCCAGGCGCCGATCTCCACTGGCTTGCCACGCCCGGTATCCCGTGCAAAGCCCGGCGGAATTTCGATGGCCAGCGACAACTCGCCGCTGCGCATGCGCCGGTCAAGGTCAGCGTAGTCGGTAATCGGTGGACGCTCAACAAAATAGCGTGATCCCGAGATATTCAGGGCATAGTTGTGGCTAAGCACGGTCTGATCGCGATCAAGCACTGCATAAGTGAGGTCGTTCACATCCATGGTGATGCCATAGCCCATGATGAGCATCAAGATCAGGCTGCCGAGCAGCGCCATGGTCAGGCGCACCTGATCGTGGCGAAGTTCCAACGCCTCACGCTGGCTGTAACTAAAAGCACGGGTAAAGCTGAATGGCACGCGTCGCAAACCCATTTTTTTCTGAACCGGCACGGCAATCGGCGCTGGTGTTTCGCATAGCATCTCGCCATCGGGTGGCGCATCGTCCTTCAGGTACGCGATGAAGGCGGCTTCCAGATTCTGTGCACCGCGGTTTTTCACCACCCTGGCCGGTGCATCAGTCACCAGCACCCGCCCGGCATTCATCAGAGCAATGCGATCACAGCGCTCGGCTTCGTTCATGAAGTGGGTCGAAATGAAGATCGTCACCTTGTCCTTACGCGACAGGTCAACCAGCAACTGCCAGAAGGCATCGCGCGCCACTGGGTCGACGCCCGAGGTCGGCTCATCAAGGATCAGCAGTTCTGGCCCGTGCACCATGGCCACTGCGAGCGACAGGCGCTGGCGCATACCCAACGGCAGTCGTTTGGGTAGCGTGCCGGACACACCATCCAGGCCGAAGCGGCGCAGCAGTTCGGCCACGCGAGCGGGAATGGCGGCTTCCGCTACGCTGAACAGCCGCGCATGCAACACCAGGTTCTGCTCGACGCTCAGTTCCGAGTAGAGCGAAAACGCCTGCGACATATAGCCTACGCGACGGCGAGAGGCGATGTCCCTGGCGTCTACTTTGTGCCCAAACAAAAGGCCCTCGCCCTCGGACGGCGGCAGCAGGCCGGTGAGCATCTTCATGGTGGTGGTCTTACCGCAGCCGTTGGCGCCGATGAAGCCGAAGATCTCGCCACGCCGAATCCGAAAGTTCACATGATCGACCGCGGTGAAGTCGCCAAAACGCATCGTCAAATCACGCGCCTCAATAGCGATTTCTTCCTTTTTCTCATCGCCATCGGAATAGGGGGGCACCACCAATTCGCGATGACCACGCCGCTTCTTTTCAGGTAGTAGCACGATGAAAGCGGCTTCCAGCGTCTCGGTGCCGGTGCGTTCATGTAACTCAAGTGGCGTGCCTGTCGCCAACACCCGCCCTGCATCCATTGCAACCAGCCAGTCGAAGCGTTCGGCCTCCTCCATATAGGCAGTGGAAACCACTACGCTCATCCCCGGCCGCTGTCGGCGGATGCTGTCAATCAGCATCCAGAACTGGTTGCGCGCCAGTGGATCGACCCCGGTAGTCGGCTCGTCCAGAATCAGCAGGTCCGGATCGTGGATCAGGGCGCAACACAGCCCCAGCTTCTGCTTCATACCGCCCGACAGCTTGCCCACCGGGCGATCCAGGAAAGGATATAAACCGGTGGCCCTGGTCAGTTCATCAATACGTTGCCGACGCTCGATGGTATTATGGCCGAACAGTCGAGCGAAAAACTGCAAGTTGTCTTCCACCGACAATGAAGGATAGAGATTTTTCCCCAATCCCTGTGGCATATAGGCAATGGCGGGACAAACCCTGTTGCGGTGGTGCGCTTTTCGCATGTTACCGCCCAGAACGTCAACCCTGCCCTGTTGCGCCGCACGCGCGCCTGAAATCAGCGACAACAGGCTCGACTTGCCGACACCATCCGGGCCGATAAACCCCACCATACAACCGGCAGGAATCTCCAGATCCACTGAGTCCAGCGCCTGCGTCTTGCCGTAGCGCAGACTGACAGCTTTAAGTCGCGCAACAGACCGATGGCCGGTTTCTTCTGGCTTCATTCAGGTACCATCACGGTCAGTTTCTGTGGCCACTCAGTTTGGGACTCCAACTTCAACCAAGCCACGCCCGGTAATCCGGTCTTAACCTGCTTGGTATGTTTTTCAAGCAAGGCCGGTTCGATCCTCGCCTTTACCCGAAACATCAACTTTTGCCGCTCGACCTCGGTTTCAACCGTCTTTGGCGTAAATTGCGCCACGCTGGAAACATAGGAAACTCTTGCTGGGATGACATAACCCGGCAGAGCATCGAGTACAATACGCGCCTCACTGTCCAGCGCCACCCTGCCAACCACAGTTTCCGGCAGGAAGAAGGTCATGTAGACATCGCTCAGGTCTACCATGTTGAGCACCGTTCCACCTGCACCAATCACCTCGCCAGGCTCCGCGACACGGTACTGCACACGCCCGTCACGCGGCGCCCTCAGCTGGCTGTCCGCGAGATCAGCCTCGACGCGAACGACGCTGGCCTGTACCGCCTCGACCCTGGAGCCGGCACCGGTGACCTGCGCTTTCGCTGCCTTGACCGCTGCCTGGGAAGCCGTCACCTGCGCGTTGGCTGCTTTCAGCGCCGCTTCGGCGGTGCGCTCGGCAGCCTCGTCGTCGTCAAGCTTCTGCTGCGTAGACGAACCCTTGCTTACCAGTGCTCGTGTTCTGGCCAGTCGGCGTTTAGCATTATCCAGTTCGCTTTCACGTTGAATAACCACGGCTTGCGCTGCCGCCACATTACTTTCACGTACCGCCGTCTGAGCCTCGGCGCTGGCGACCGCCTGCATCGCCTCCTGTAACTGCGCAAGCGCCTCTCGCAGCTGTGCCTCCAGGACATCGCTTTGCATCTGCGCCACAACCTGCCCCGCCTCCACAAAATCACCTTCGCGGACATAGACCTCCACCACTCGCCCAGCGAACTTGGTGGCAATATCGATTTCGGTGGCCTCGATACGGCCATTGCCACTTACAAGGTCGCTTTCTTGCGCGTCATCATGCCCGGCTTTCCAGACCGCCCAAACCGTCATGCCGACGGCAATCGCCGCGAGACTCATGACCAAAATCTTGTTAATGGATAAATTCATGTCGCTTTCCTTATAGAGGTGGAGCTTGTATGTCGTCGGTGTTCTGTTCATCCTTAAATTACGCTTTATTGCCAGTTACCTCGTCGATACCGTACGCCTGCTCCTCGACTGGCGTCAGGCTCTTCCGGATCACGATCGTACCCGTCGTTTCTCGGTTCAATCGGATAGCGACTAAGCATCAGTCCGGCTGTCTCATTTTTCACTTCGTCTAGGATTCACGGTACCCAAGGCGCTCGACTATTCCCTGCAATACGTCCAGGCTTCCGGAATAGTCAATGATTGCTCGGCCATTCTCTAACGAAAATTGTGCCCCGATCACCGCACTCACCTGTCGCTCGAAACGCCTGGTGTCGGCGCTTTTTTCAGTGACGTTGCGTGTCTTTTCTGGTTTGGTGGTGGTCTCACCATTTCTGATATTGCTGGCCAGTTTTTCGGCGGCCCTGGCTGTCAGCTTATCTGCAATTATCGTTCGGGCCGCTTTCACCTGGTTGGCACGGTTGCTTATCGACACTAGCGGCCTCGCCTGCCCTGCCGAAAGCACGCCCTTTTCAATGAGTTCCTGGACCTCTGCTGGCAAAGTTAATAACCGCAATGAGTGCGCAATATACGGACGCGACCGACCGATGGCGACGGCCAGCTTGCCCACAGCACCACGGCAGTTAATACCGCCGAATGCGGCGAGTTGGTCTTCGAAATGCTTTGCCTCATCAATAGCGCTTCCTTTGGTGCCGCCGTAATACGATTGAACGATGTCCTGCGCTGTGTGTTCGTCAATATCGTCGCGGATCGTCACCGGGACCTCGTGAAACCCTGCCCTGCCCGCGGCCACCCAGGTTTCAGCGTTGGCCAAGATCTCATATTTGTCGTTCGCTACAGGCCGCACCACAACCGGCTCGATCGGGCCGTGGTCTTTGACCCGGTCGAGCAGCGACGCCGTTGGTCTGGGCACATAGCCGTCGGGTTTGCTCGGGCTGAGGTGGAGTTTTTCTATGCCGAGCCAATCAGTCATCTGCAGATCCTCGTACAACGGTGTCACGTGACACACTATCGAATGATTGTGCGGCTCTAGCGGGGTCAAATCAAGTGATCACGCACTTGCGGGTGGCGCTTTTAGGGCCGCCTCAGAGCATTCCGGATTCCAGATCGGACACAAGCGACTCGAAGTCATCTCGTAGTTTCCTAGACGACTCAGCCGTAAGACTGTCGTAGTCTGTGGTTGTAAGTCTCAGCGTTATATTCACCAAAGGTTCCTTGCCTACTCGGGTCGCCTTGATGTTTCCGTAGACCTTCTCAATCGGTGATAAGGGTTTCTCGCTCGGAGCAAGCGCAGCTTTCTTTAGCGCAGCAAACACTTTTGGCCCAGGGAGGTTCTCTGTTTTGATGTTTCGCGCGGCGTCAAGAAGTCGTCGTTTTGTCTTCGGATCTGCCAGGAGCTTTCTGTACGTAGTCCCATGGTGCACCTTTAAACCCCGCAGGTCAGCGTATGCACCAACCAACGACTTAGGGAGCTCCGCGAGCTCAAGAAGGCGATGGAAATTAGCCTTGTCAATCTCCAAAAACTGGGCCATCTGGACACGCTTACCGTCGAAAAATTTCGGTAGGGCTTGCTTGTAATCGAGCGCTCGTTCGTAGTCGCTGATATCTTCGCGATCGCGATTCTCAAGGTCGGCGAGAAGGAACGCCTGACGATCGTTAAGTTCACGAACCTCTACAAGAAGAGGCCACCCCAGGTGTGCGGCTGTCCAATGTCGCCGAGCGCCACAAATGACTTCATAGTCGAAGTTCTTGTCATCTGTTACTTTGCGAACTATAGCTGGGAACTCCTGGGCTCCTGTTCGCGTGAATCCGTCTATCAAATCCGCACATCGTTCAATTGACAGGAGCTCATAATCGCGGTTGTGGTCGCTCCACATTCTTATTCTTTCAGGTGGATGCATAAGGTGTTTCACGGTCCTTTGGCTTCCACTGGCTATCTTGCTGAGCGTTGTATCCCTCTGCAGCAAGGAACGGACTCCTGACTGCGTATGAGGTAGTGATGCGCCCTCCTTCGTGTCCGGCTTTAACGCCATACCCAATTTAGCGAGTCGCTCTTTGTTGCGATTGCCCATTATCGCTCTCCTTACCTCTACAAATACAATCGTAGTACATAAATCGTTTATAAATCAAACGGTTATAAGGTTGTAAATTTACAATACCGCCTCTCTTATCATGATGCCCTCCTCCTCCAGACTTTCGGCGTGGCTTGGCCAGGTCGAACGAATAAGAAGCTCGAGTTCCTTAAACACTGCGTTGAGAGACACCAGGCATCGCTTGTATGTCTTGGTCGAAGTTGTGGCCTTCTCGAGTTCATAGACCGTGCGCCAATCTGCTCCCGCATTGTCTATCTCGGCCGAGTCTTTTATGACGCCGTTTAGTATGTATCTGCTGTAATGCTCAGCCATAAGATTGACCATGAACTCTTGCGCGCTTTTGCCAGGATCAAATTTCGAGATAAGAATCTTCATGAACTTGTAGTTGAGAGGTTCTCCAACGGCCTCCTCGACCGACGACAAAACTTCTTCCATCATTCGAAAGAATGTCACTGTCGAATGAAAATCGTACATGGCGGGAGGTGTCGGCACTACCAGCGCGTTGGCAGCCCTGACGACATTCAGCGACACCATTCCAAGCGCGGGTGGTGGATCCATAATGACAACATCGTAGCCCTCCTCCACTGTCTTGATTCCCTGGTGAAGGCGGTCTATCCATCCGGGGCCGGACTGCCCCGCATTGGCAGCAAGTTCATACTCGGCAGTGTACAGAGAAAGATTCGACGGAATGATGTGCAGCTTGTCCCAATACGTTTCTCGGATTGCGTAATTTAAATCCGGTTCCAGGTATTCAAAAAATGGCAGCAAAGTATCCTCAGCTTCCAAGTCCAAGTCCGGGCGCAGGCCAAAGGTCGTGGTCGTCGACGCCTGGCTATCGCAATCAATAACAAGCACTCGCATTCCCTTCTCGGCCAGATACTGGCTCAAGTGAGTGCACAAAGTGCTCTTACCAACACCACCTTTGAAGTTCTGAATAGCAAGACGAATCGGCTCGTCAGAATCCGCGCGGCCGGTTTGAATATTAAAATGGTCTCTAATGCGATTGACGTCTGCGAGCGAATAGCCCGATCGCCTGCCGCGTTCATTTGTTTGCGGTTGTGGCAAGGCGCCGCTTGCCTCGGCCTTTCGAATGCCGTTGGCACTCCTGCCTACCATTTCCGAAACTTGGGTAATCGTGTATCTCTTATGCAGCTGCTTTTCGGTATTCGGATCGAACGCTAGGTTTCGAAGCTCGTCGATTAACGCGTCGGAATGCGCTACGATTTGCCTAATCCGATCGAGCCCTGTTCCATGCTGGCGTTTTGCGGAGTCAAAAGTCGTCTCGGATTGCTCTAATTGCGCCATAGCGGTTATCCTAACCTTGATTGGGAAACTTGCGGTAGTTTACAGTGAGTTGGCATAATCTCCTAGAAAATGTCAGAATGTGCCAACTGTGGCACGGTAGACACTTCGTTGGGCACGAAACGATCTGCGGAAAACCTCTCGGCAAAGATGGATCGCATTCTAAAGCGAGTCCAGGATAAGCCGACGCCAACAGAGGCAGACAATGAAAGCCCGACACCGGAGGCCAAAAGTCTCCCGCCCGCCGCCTACCGACAGAGATTTCTAACCAATACGTCAGTTCGACAGAGACTCAAAGAAATTGAGAAGTCGTTCGAACTTGCAGAGTCTCAAGGCCTTTTCGTCTCGTATCCGGTTTCTCCTGGGAATGAATATCCAACGCTGTTGACTCGGCTTCCAATATTTAGGCCGACCAGGCGAGGGCACCAACAGCGGCTCGTGAACAAAGACTTCGCGCTCGAATTCACGACACCCTTCGGTGACGGGAAGCGGCATGGCCCGCCACTAACAATTCGAGACGAAGACACGCTTATCGCCTTAACGCGATTACGTTCGAAACGAGTTTACGGCTTGCCAGAATCCCTACCCATACCCATCGCAGATATCTACGCGGCCAAGAATGCCAGGGGAACAGTCGGTGCACACTATGTCGTTTGCAGTATCGATCAAATCAATCGAGAGCTTGGACTTACTGATGGCGGCCTCAATTACAAAAGAACCTTTCAGTCCGTCAAACGGTTGGGTGCAACGACGCTCGAACTCACTCTCAAACGACATGAGCGCTATCTAGGCGAAGTGAAAACGGGAAGGATGCTGTCTTTGATTCATGTTCAGTGGCAGACGTTTGAAGAGAATGGTCTCCTGGTCGTTCTTTTCCCGCCAGTAATCGCAAGCTGGCTTGAGAATGAATACACATATATCGACTGGTCGGTGCGTCTCAAGTTAGGCGACCTCGGCAAATGTCTACATCGATTCTTGTCCTCGCAGCCGAAAAAGTACCGCGGCGAGCTAAACAAGATTGCGAAAACGATAGGGTACGATGGCCCACAGAAGAACGTGAAGCCACGTATTGGCAAAGCTCTCGAGCAACTCGTAGAGCTCGGTTGGTTGAAGTCATATCGTATTTCTGGAAACGGTAGATCAAAACCTCTCGTTCTGCTCGTCTACCGATAATTTGCCGTACTCAAGTGTGCTAAAGCAGCTAACTTGCTGTTTCTGTATCATTTTGTAACTGCGATATCCGGAAATGAGAGCGTACTCGTGGGGTGATGCGGGGTATTGTTAGTGCTTTTGGTTGTAAATTTACAATCGATAGGCGAGGGGATGGCACAACCAATTGTCTATCCACAGTTGACCGTAGAAAAGTGTGCTGTATCTCGTACTCTTGTGTGCTCAACACCGTACTAAAGAATGCAAGCATCCGTATTATTTTGTGCCAGATGCCGTAGTGAAGTGTGCTGAATAAACCAACCACTGCCCTGAAGTCATTGATATTTAATTCCTTTCTTCAACATCGTGCATTTCTAGTACCTTTAGTAATTACTCCAAGTAAATATAAGTACTGCACCGCAGTCACGCGGTGGTGCGGATATGAAAAACCCAAGCGGCACGGGGCATAGTAAAGACTCTAATATTTGGCTTGCACAGAATGAATGATTGCGCACGATGTAACGAGCAAAGCACCAATAACGAAGTCATACCTAACGGAGATGGTAAACCAGGACCAGTTCACATGCTGCCTAGAGCTACCGGACGAAAGAGTATATTGGTGCCACAACTCCGCGCGATGCGGAGCCCCAGACAAACCGGGAACGATTACAGCTATATGTGAGGAGATAGACAATGAGCGAATTCGGACAGACAACAGCAAAAATTGCCGCTTGGAACCTTGCCGGCTTTAATGCACCGAATCCGGAGCGAATCCAACGGCAAATCGATGGGCTGGCATTTCTTGATGCGGAAGTGGTTACCCTGGTTGAGGTAAACCCAGTCGGCTTGCTAGATACAATCAAGCAAGGGCTCGCGGATAAGGGCTGCATTTACGATAGTGTCTTGCTGCCGCAAAACAGTGCTCTGAATATTGGCGTTCTTTTCAAGCAGGGCGTCGAGGCGACGAATCCCCGGTTTGTCGATGGCTCAGATCTCAATGACCCGACTCGTCGAAAAGCATTGGTTGTGGACATGAAGGTAGGCAAATTCGATTTCATGCTCATTGCGGTGCATTTGAAATCCGGGCGTGGCACGGCAGAGCAGAAAATCAGAGACGATCAGTGCAAGGTTATCGGCGCGTTTATTACTGATTTTCTGGACAACAATCGAGAAGACGTACTGCTGATGGGCGACTTCAATATGATCCCAGGAGAGGATGTCAGTAACTTTCATCATTTGGGTGGCGATGATCTGATGAACTTCGTCTCATCCTGGGATCTGCAGGATCGGTTTTCGCATATTCTGGAAGCGGGCAGGGCGAACCTTCTG
>Ga0164315_10003200_pt1 | contig 12667 bp, 10 predicted proteins | sample GuaBasSedimGuay6_FD_113737 | JGI IMG/M metagenome (GOLD analysis project Ga0164315, IMG submission 113737) | Subseafloor sediment microbial communities from Guaymas Basin, Gulf of California, Mexico - Guay6, Core 4569-2, 0-3 cm | ecosystem: Environmental > Aquatic > Marine > Hydrothermal vents... | reverse complement strand
TTAAAATTCGTGATATTTTTACTTAATAAGATTACACGAAGAGAAAAATCTAAAGATTTTTCTAAATATTAGTAGGCATTCGTGAAATTCGTGTCTCAAAATATAAGTATGAGTTTGCCCTGTCCTTTTGACACTATTTTTGAATAAAAAGACAACATATAAGGTGGTTTAGAGAATAGTATTTATAAGAATACAAATATTAGATATAATTTTTACAGGAGTTATATTTCATTTTGAAAAAACCAACTACGTAGATCAATTGGAAGAATAGTTATAATGCTTAAAATTGGAATAATTTTTATATGAAATATATTGGGATTGATATTGGGGGTACCTGGATAAAGGGTACCGTTGTAGATGAAACATCTTTTCTTCAGGGAAAATTAATTAGATCAAATAATTTTGAAATAAAGAAAGTAAGAAGTCCTTTACATGAAAGTGCAAGCCCAAACGAATTAATAGAAGCATTAATAGAACTGATTGCATGTTTTGGTGAGGGCATTGAAGAAATAGGTGGAATTGGTATTTCTACCGGTGGAATTGTTAATTATCAGGGTACAAAAGTGTTAAAAGCAGCCGCTCATCTAAATGTATTGAAAACCGATATCTGGCAATCCGAATTAGAAAAGAAATTACATTGCAGTGCGATTATAATTAACGATGCCGATTCTGCCACAATTGGAATTGCGGAATTAGGCCTTCTTAGCGGAAATAAAGCTGTCGGAATTATGCCAATTGGAACCGGTCTTGGCTTCACGGTCTGGAGAAACGGGCGCAGGTGGAGACCAGGAAAGGTACTTAATTTGCTAGGGAGTATAAGAACACCTGCAGGGTTCTATGATGGTATTGCAAGTGCATCAAAATTAGCATCTGAGGATATTGAAAATAATTTAATTGAAGTTTTAACTAAGGATTTACACAAGGGCGCAAGAGAAGATTATCTAAATAATCTGGTTCAAATTATCAATACTTCTGCAATTATTTATAATCTCGATGAAGTAATTATTTGTGGTGGTTTAGCCGATGCCTCTGGTATATGCAACTATCCTCTGGAAAGTGAACTTAATTCTCGGCTTGTACAGCAAGTTGAATTGGACAAAGTAATTAAGGCTTCGGTTTTAAAAGAGGGCAATAAACTACAGTTACTTGGGGCTGTTTCTTTAGCTAAAGGAGAGTCGGTTTCGAGGGCAAAGCAAATCTCAAAAAGTTATAACTCAATACCAACAGAAATTCCATATCAAAAAGACGTACAGCTTCAGGGATTATCTACTATGGAGATTGTGAAATTATTATGGAAAGCAGAACAGGAGGCCGGTGAATGCCTTGAAAAAAGTTTTCCACATTTGGAACAAGCAATAGACAAAATTTCAGAGAGGATTAATAAAGGGGGGAGGCTTATTTATGTTGGTGCCGGTACCAGTGGTAGAGTAGCCGCGATGGATGCTGTGGAAATTCCATGTACTTATGGGTTTGCTGAAGATAGGATTTTATGCCTTATTGCTGGTGGTATTGCGGATGCATCCATTGAAATTGAATCGGATTTTGAAGAAGATGCGAGTTCTGTTCCTGAAATGTTGCTAATGAATGTTTCATCCAAGGATACAGTCATCGGAATATCGGCTAGCGGATCCGCATATTACGTGCAGTCAGCTCTTGCTTTTGCAAAAGAAAGAGGAGCATATTCAGTTATGATACACAGTGAAAAATTGCAATGTGAATTGTCATTTTGCGACACTGTTATTCCCTTAAACTCAGGGTATGAGGTGGTGGCGGGTTCAACACGAATGAAAGCAGGTACTGCAACGAAGAAATTATTGAATTTTATATCTTCTTCTGTGATGATAAAAATGGGTAAAGTTGCTGGTTCGTATATGATTGATGTTGCGTGTATAAATAACAAACTCATAGAAAGGGCACAATCTATTCTTGGAATATTATTCAATATGGACAAGACGGAAGCTCTTTTGCAATTGAAAAAAGCAGATATGAATTTAAGCGAGGTTATTAAAAATAATCAATCAAAATAAAAAACGAATGAACAAACCTATTGGATTGGGGAAGTGGAAAAATTTTGTTCTTCCCATGATAATTATTGCCACAATGTTCTCGGTATTAGGCTTCGCTGTTGGAATTAATGCATTTTTTGTTCCTTTTGTTAAAGCTGCATTCCATATCAGTACTGCAAAGGCTTATTTGATAACTACTGCCACCTTTTCTGCATTTGTGCTTTTTGGAATACCATCAGGCAGAGTTCTTATTAAGGTAGGTTATAAAAGGTCGATGTTTTTTTCTTTCCTTTTAATGGCTTTAGGCATGGTATTAATTATACCCGCCGCCAAATGGATAAGTTTTCCCATTTTCCTTTTTGCATTATTTGTAAATGGAATAGGGCAGACATTGCTGAATACCGTTGTTAATCCATACATTACTATTCTTGGACCGGAGGATAGTGCAGCAAAAAGAATTAGTATAATGGGGGCATGCAACAAGTTATCGTTTGGGCTCGCACCAGTTGTCCTTGCTGTTTTTATGGATACAATTAATGTACAGTTAAGCGATGTGATTTTTCCGTTTTATGTTATCTCAGGGATCTTGATAATATTAGGAGTCCTTTCTTATTTTGCTCCCCTTCCTGAGGTGAAAGCTGCCGGCGAAGATGAAAAAGAAATAATATCCGATTATGCCAATTCCAAAACTAGTATCCTTCAATTTCCTCATTTATTGCTGGGTGCATTGGCTATATTTTTCTATGTGGGTGTGGAAAATATTGCACTGGTTTCAATTAATGATTATGCACTTGAACTAGGATTGTCATCGCCTGAGAAATTTGCATTTTACGTTTCTATCGGATACTTTGTCGGTTATTTTTTAGGAATTATATTGATCCCAAAAATAATATCACAAATCTATGCAATGAGGATTTGTGCTGCATTAGGTATCGGATTGTCATTGGCAATCGTCTTTTTTCCTCCGGGGATGTCTATCTATTTCGTAGCAACTTTAGGATTGGCTAATTCGTTATTATGGCCAGCTATTTGGCCATTGGCACTTGCAGGTTTAGGTAAGTTCACAAAAAAAGGGTCATCTCTGCTTGTAATGGGGATTGCAGGAGGTGGTTTGCTACCACCTGTATTAGGTCTGTTGAAAGACTCTTTTTCATCCTATCAGCAGGCCTACTGGATGTTGTTGCCTATCTATGCTTTCTTTCTGTTTTATGCTATAAAAGGATATAAAATCAAGGCGTAAAATGTAGTATACTCTGAACCTTCTTTTATCCACTGAAACCATTTTAAGACATGGAGAATTGAAACAGCTATAAGTCCATTTATCAATATAATATTTCAAAATAATATATTTTTAATTAATATTTTCAGCAAAATTATTTTAAACCTGTTGCCTTAGAGCTTTCGGTTAAATTGAGGGCAAGTTTAGTGATTTTTGATTCCTTTACTACTTAACTCGAAGTAAATTGCAGATTTCCAACAAGTTCTATTTGTTTTAATTGCGTATATTTACAAGACAAGATTCTAATACTATGTCAAGTCACTCAACATCTGACACTAGATCAAACTCTCATAAAAATTAAAAACCATGAAGGAAAGACGCGATTTTCTAAAACAACTGGCAATGCTCACAGGTGGAATGATGCTTCCCATCTCAGGTTTTGCCCATTCACAAAAGGATAAATGGGGAAGTTTATTGCCTTTGCGGACTCTTGGCAAGACAGGTGAAAAAGTTACCATGCTCGGACTTGGCGGATACCACGCAGGGGTGAATCCAGGCAGGGAGGCCCAGGAATTGATCGAAAAAGCAATGGAAGGAGGAATTCGCTTTTATGACACGGCAGAATCATACCAAGATGGTGGTAGCGAAATAGTTTATGGTAAATATCTGGTGCCCAAATATCGCGATGAGGTATTTATTATGACGAAATCAACGGCTAAAGATGCGGCCACGGCTAAAGAACACCTGGAGGGTTCACTGCAAAGGATGAAATGCGACTATATAGATTTATGGCAGGTACATTCGTTAAGAACTCCGAAGGATGTGGATAACCGCATTGAAAATGATGTCTTGGAGGTGTTTGAAAAAGCCAAAGCGGAAGGCAAAGTTAAACACATTGGTTTTACCGGCCATCAAAATCCGTACGCCCATAAGCACTTCTTGGATCGAACTTATGACAATGATATTTTTGAGACCGTGCAAATGCCGGTCAACATTATTGACTCACATTTTCACAGCTTTATAAAGAATGTTCTGCCTCTCGCTATAGAGAGGGATCTTGGGGTTTTGGCAATGAAAACACTTTCTAATGGTAAGTTCTTCGAAGAAATGAAAGGATCAGATGATTTGGAAGGAAAATCAAAAACTCCCCTTATACCTAACTATATTTCTATCCAAGAGGCCCTCTATTTTGTTTGGTCGCTTCCGGTAAGTGTTCTGATCACAGGGGCTGATACAATGGAATATTTAGAAGAGAAAATAGAATTGGCTAAAAACTTCACTAATTATTCCGATGCTGAGAGGTTAGAATTGCTGGCTAGAGTATTTGAAAAATCAAGCAATGAAATTGAATATTACAAAAAAGTATGATGATGGATTAATTACTAATGAAACTATTTTGAGATTACCATTGATCCATTGAAATTTACTCAATTTTGTAAGAAACATTCGTATTATCCTTAAGCTTAAAGTTTTAAATGATTTTAGCATATCAGAAAATAGTTGTATTCTTGCATAACGAAATGACGAACACTTCTATTCATAGTAATGAAATATTCCGCACTTTAGTAATGATGTGCAGGAGAACTATGGATAGGTACTAAATATTTTAAATATTTCAATTTGTAATATAGAAAGCCTTTCCCAACCGAAAGGTTTTTTTTTATAATAATAATAAATGATGAGTTTTAATCAGATACACCCTATAATGCCAATTATGAGAATGTGTTGTTTGAAATGCAACGAGGGAATGCGATGGAAATATGTTGAACCATAAATAATTGAGATAACATAACAATCATAAAAAGCCTTCCCGTATTGGAAGGCTTTTTTTTACGACTAAAAATGAGCAACTAATAATTTAAATCAAAAAAAATGACCACAAATCGAAGAACAACAGTGAAGGAAATTACAGTACAAGAATTGAAATCACTATTTGATGACAAAAGAGATTTTCAATTGATCGATGTACGTGAGCAGTTTGAATGGGATATTGCAAATATTGGAGGTAAACTAATACCATTGGGTGAGATCAAATCTCAATTAGTTGAAATTGAAAAGGATAAACAGGTTGTAATTTATTGTCGAAGCGGAAGAAGAAGTGCTGATGCTGTAGAGTTATTGCAAGAGGCAACAGGTCATGAACAACTTTATAATCTAAAAGGAGGTATTTTGGCTTGGTCAGCCGAAATAGACAATTCAGTATCAATATTGTTATAATATTTTATGATTATTTTTGTAGAGGTAACCAGCCTTATTTTAAATGATGAAACCATTTTTGATACTTCAACTTCGTCCAATTGATCTGGCATCAGACAATGAGTTTTCGGCCTTCTTAAGATATGGAGGATTGGAAGAACATGATGTCCACAGGGTGAGAATGGAAAAAGTAGGAATACCTGAGATAAATCTTGAAGATTATTCAGGGATACTGTTAGGAGGCGGACCTAGTAATGTAAGTGATGATGAAGAAATAAAGAAGGCGTACCAAAAGCGATTTGAGGGAGATCTCAACAGGTTATTTGACAAGGTCTTTAGAGAAGATTTCCCAATATTAGGCACATGTTATGGAATAGGTGCACTTGTTAAATATCAAGGTGCTATAGTGTCAAAAGAGAAATATTCCGAAGGTATAGGAGCTGTTGAAATTGAACTGTCAGAGGCAGGCAGGAATGATGAATTATTAACAGGGCTACCTGTCAAATTCACGGCATATATTGGGCATAAAGAAGCTTGTCAAACAATGCCAAGTGATGCCACGCTTTTAGCAAGTTCGAGCAGATGCCCGATTCAAATGATAAGATTTGGTAAAAATATTTATGCTACACAATTTCACACAGAACTCGATGCGGATGATATCCGTATACGAATAAAGATCTACAAGAGTCACGGTTATTTTTCTCCTGAAGATGCCGAATCACTTATAAAGAAAACAAAAAATTATCAGGTAACTATCCCAAGTAGAATACTCAATAATTTTGTTCAAAGGTATAAGAAGAGATATTGAGCGTCTCTCTTTAGTATTGACCGGTTTTTGATAATTCTTCATATTTATCTTTCGCTTTGATATCCACTGATCAATCGCTGACAAAAACAATGATCAGGAGATCATCATGAAATAATTCTCGTAGATCTCTCTGTATTCTATGGTTGAAACAAGCGTATTTCATCAAACTCCACGTAAAAATATTTCTTACAGAATTTTTAATTAGCAGATCTAGCCTTCTAAAACAGATGAATCATTTTAAATTTTTTCCTATTCAGATTAGAAACGAATAAAAGCAGAACGTAAAAGAAAAATCACTTAATACTAAATGATTATCTTTATAAATCATAGGAAAAGAAGTATTATTTTAAATAAATCTTATGAAGTAAATATTTGAATATATTCTATTACAATGGATGTTCATGATTAGAAAAGCCCTGATATTTATTATTTTTTTATTTGTTAACTGTTCTATTCTTGCCCAAAAGAAAGAGTTCCTGGTCAAATGGACCGATGAAGAGATTCAGTTGGATGGGGTACTTGATGAAAGTATGTGGGGGCGAGCAGATCCAGCAACGAATTTCTGGCAATATTTTCCAACAGATTCTCTGCAAAGTACTTCTCAGACAGAGATAATGATGTTATACAATGAAAAATACCTCTATGTTGGTATTATTGTCTATGCTCTGGGAAATGACTATGTTATTCCTTCCCTTCGCAGGGATTTTTCGGCTAGAGGGAATGATAATATCAACTTACTATTCGATACTTTCAATGATGGGACCAACGCCTTCTTTTTTGGTTCCAACCCGGTGGGAGTTCAGCGAGAAGCGCTGATCTCAGGAGGTGGTTCAGACTTCAGTGGTTTCAGAAAGACCTGGGATGTAAAATGGGAGAATGTTTCGAAGATCTACGAGAATCACTACATCGCCGAAATGAAGATACCGATGTCCTCTTTTAAGTTCAGAGAAGGAGATTCAAAATGGAGGTTTAATTCGTATCGATTTGACACTCAATCCAATGAATGGAGTACATGGTCAAATATTCCCCAAAACCAACACATCACTAACTTAGCCTTTATGGGGGATATGGTATTTGAAAGACCTCTGGGTAAATCTAAGCCACCTTTTTCCATAATTCCATATACTTTAGGTGATATTACAAAGGATTTTTCAGAGAATTCAACGAAGGCAAATATTAAGTTTGGAGGAGATGTGAAGGTGCCAATTGGGAGCAGTTTGAATCTGGACCTGACAGTAAACCCTGATTTTTCACAGGTTGAGGTAGACGAGTTGGTGATAAATCTGACTCGTTTTGAAATTTTTTTACCGGAGAAAAGGCAATTCTTTATCGATAATGCTGATCTCTTTTCGGATTTCGGAAATATTAGAGAGGCTAACCCCTTCTTTTCCCGACGGATAGGAATTGCGGAAGACCTGGAAGGAAATAATATTGAGAACAATATCATTGTAGGAGCCAGACTAAGTGGGAAGCTTAATGAAAATCTACGAATTGGAGTACTTGATATTCAAACGGCTGAAGACGCTTCAAATGAAATACCTACTAATAACAATATGGTAATTGCCCTGCAACAAAAGGTTTTTAGTCGCTCGAATGTTGGCTTTGTTTTTGTTAACCGTCAGGTGACGAAAAAAACGAATTTTATTGAGGATTCAGATGTGTTTAACAGAGTATTGGGCTTGGATTTTAATCTTCAATCGGAAGACAGCAAATGGACCGGAAAATATTATCTGCACAAATCTTTTACACCTGACTCCGGAGACAAGGAGATGTCATCGGGAGGGTTTTTGGAGTATAATACCAGAAAATGGAACATTAATTTGAGTAGTATCTATGTTGGTGAGGATTTTCGGGCTGATCTGGGCTTTGTCAGGCGCAATGATATTTTCAGAATAGATCCTTTGGCAAAGAGAATCTTCTATCCGGCAGACTCAAAGATTAATACACATGCCATTCAAGTTAAAGGATCTTCAACATGGAGTCCTGAATTGGATTTTATCCAAACAGATGCAATGGCAGATTTGGAATATCAGATACAATTCCGAGATCAAAGTAGCATAGAAATGGCTATTAAATACAGGTATACTTTTCTCCTTGAGGATTTCGATCCTACGGGCTCGGAAGACGGCACTCCCTTACCAGCCTTTACAGACTACAACTATACTAATTTCGATTTTACCTATGAAACAGATAGAAGAAGAATCTTTTCATTTACGGCAAGGACTGATATTGGTCAATTCTACAATGGGAATAAATTTTCTTTAACCAGTGAATTGAGATTGCGGTTACAGCCGTATTTTACGGCTACCATTAACTCGAGCTATAATTATATTGACCTGCCTGAACCATATTCTACAGCATCCATTTGGTTTATCGGACCAAAATTCGAGTTCACTTTTACCAAAAAGATATTCTGGTCAACCTTCATTCAATATAACAGCCAGGAAGAAGACTTCAGTATCAATTCAAGACTTCAATGGCGCTTCAAACCCTTATCAGACCTGTTCATTGTTTACAATGATAACTATACAACAATTCCTTTTTCACCAGGCACACGCGCTCTAATCGTAAAATTCACTTATTGGATTAACATATAAGTAATTTTATGAGTGAAATTATAGAAAATTTGTTTTGGATCAAATGATTTAGCATTCATTTATTTCTCCTTAAACCCGCCTTTCTGCCAATCTTTAAATAGCTGTACCTGCGCATCTGAAAGGTCGGCCCCGGAGGGAGGCATATCACCACTTTCAATTTGGCCAATTAAGCCTCTGTTATTAACGGCATCTTTAACATTTTGATAGGTGGTTAAGGACATGGGCGCATTGTTAATCGGTGGATTTTTATGACAGTTCAGACATTTACCACTGATTACAGGTTTTATGTGAACATCATAGGTAACGTTGTCAGGATTAGTTCCACCAGGTGGGTCCAGATCATCATCACTATTAGAAGTACATGAAATAAATGTGAACAATAAAATTAAGATTGTAAAAAACTGTAGTCTTTTCATAATAGGAATTTAATAGTTAATATTTGTTTATAACGGGTATTTTAATATAGTTTATTTTTTTCTTTTGGTTTTTTAACCTGAAATGCTCTCGAGATATTAAACCCAAAATGGATGTCGCCCTCAAAGAAATTTCCTGTTGTTTCTGCAATAAATCCTTTTTCTAACATGGAGCGAGAGTTGGTGAAAATCAGTTGAAAAATATGCCCTCCTGTTTCAATATCCACGCCGAGAGCTATTGAATTATAAGTAGTAACAGATGTGAAAGGGTTTATAGTATAATAATACTCTCCATTAATGGAAATACGCTTGCTAATTTTTATTCTTGCGCCAATCCCGATGGCGAATAGATCATTAGGATCTTCTGTTGTCGGAACCGTATTAAAATGAATATAAGTTGGCATAATTTGTAAAGAAAAATCAGGGCTAAACTTTCTAGCCAGTAAAATTTGAGTCGTATATGTTAGTCGATCAATAAAAGGCGGTTCATCTTCGGGTTCATAGTCTCTGAGTGTTTTAACCGTGGCACTTCCAAACAAAGTAAGACTGATTGGAAAATCTTCAGCACCGGTCTTTTGTTTTAATAAGCGGTATTTTAAATAACTATCATAGGTTTTCTCAAAGGAACTTCTGCCTAATGCAATTGTCAAATCATCAATTATGGCATACTCAAAGCCAAAACGAATATTCGAGTTATCCAGGCCAAATAATTCATAAATACCCGTATTTATTCTTCCAAATCTATGAGAAATTACAAATTCTAAAATACCTTTTTTACGAGTTTCGACCGAATGCCCGTTCATTATCCGGGTTCCATTAAATGTACCGGTTGTAATCGTAGTATAATCAGGAGCCTCTTGATCCAAAATATCTTCTAATTCCTGAGAATACAAAGAAAAATTCAAACCAGCGATAAAAATAAGGAGTAGTATCTTTTTCATTTTATATATGGTTTATGATGAAGTTCGAATGATATTTTTATGGTTTTCGCTATATTATTGATCACTATAGAGGGAATTTTTATTTTAAAATCAGCTACTTCTACCGTAAATTCCCCTGTTATTATTATTTCTTCTGCTTGAATGTCGACTATGGCAATTGTTGTAATTTCTTTTTCTTCGCCATGAACTGATAGTGTTCCTCTAATTTCTGTTTCATTAATTTGCTCATTCAGGTCTGTAAAATTTATAATTTCTCCTATAAACTTAGCTTTGGGATATTTATGTGATTCGACATAATTCTCATTAAAATGTTCCTGCATCAACGCTTTTTTAAAGGAAAAGGATTTCATTAATAATTGAATTGCGATCTCACCTGTTTTCGTATCTATTATGCTTAGTACCTGATTGTTATTCGCTATAATATCTTCTACAAGAGAATGTGAAAAAAAAGAGACATAACCTTCTTTTGTCAGATATTTATCCTGCGAAAAAGCTTGATGTGCCAATAGCACTGTAAACAAAATAAAATATAATTGCTTCATTACTTATTATTAACAATAATGCATCTTACCATGATAACGTCTAATAAAAAACCATTACAAATTCCCTTGATTATTACTTTTTCTCCTTTTTTTAGTTTTAAAGCATTGATATTATCTTCCGGTAATAATTGACAAATAATACTCGATTCCGAATTATTGTTCTTTATCGTGATAACACTGTTTCCATCACTTGTTGATACTTTAAAAATGGTACCTTCAATTTGAATAATATTATCAGTATATCTTTTATTTGCAGCAACTTCATCTTGCAGGAACTCATTTAAAAGATATTCCGAATTTAATGCCAGATCCGGTTTGGAAGATCTGATATCTCTATGAGGTTTATTGTAACAATTAAGCATTGAAAATAAACTTATTATTACTATAACAAATATTCCAAAGAGGATCTTAAATTTAGTATTATTCACTTTATCACTTTATAAATCGTTACATTATCCAATCAAACACAATAGAAGATTATTTAATTTCCTGTTGTATTAGATATTTATTTCTACAATACTTATGTGACATTAGTCTAAATAAAAATAGAAATATACATTAATTAAATTAAGTCCGACTATGGTGCCGGTGCCATGGGTGTATCTGTATTTGCAATTGGCCATACTCCCGGTATAGGAAAGCTGACTCCCTTATTATCTCCTCTTGACGAATCCTGGCCGAAATAATACAAAGGCCAACCTCTGTAGGTAAGTTGAATTCTTCCATAAACATCTATGGTGCCAAAATCATCTAACTCCAGGTTGCTGGGAATCTTATCCAAGGTAATTTCAGCAATCGGCCAGACATCATTATTAGAAAAATCATCTTTGGTAAAAGTATTATCATCCATTTTATCATTTTTAAAAGTATATAAGGTTTTGCCATTGATATTGGTAATGTATTTTGTTAGGCCATCTCCCAAAGTATAATCACTCATATAGTTAAGACCATCATGGCCTACTAATTGGGCTGCAACATACATCAAAGAATAATCAGGTTTGGCGATAAACCAAACGCTATTTACATTATCACCGTTGGTTTCACCACCTTGGGTGTCATTTGCAAAATAGTATAGAGGCCACCCTTTATATGTATTTTGCATATTACCGTCTGAGCGGATTATTGTACCAAAATCAGCAAAATCTAAATCATTATTTACTTTGAGGTTTTCATCATAAAAAATCGGCCAATTAGTAAGACATCCGTCAAGACATTCGGAAGTTTCTTTGCTGTCTTTTGAAAAGAAATAGAGCGACATACCCTCTTTGTCAACTAATATTTCTCCCAATGTTTCGTCTTCCAGAACTTTTACTGAAGCCGGGCTGGCTTGCACTGTTTCAGTATTTGCAATTGGCCAAATACCACCTGGTACAGGAACACTAATTCCTTTATTATCACCACGTACAGCATCTTGGCCAAAATAATACATCGGTCTGCCTCTATAGGTTACTTGTGTTCTGCCAAATACATCAATGGTGTTAAAATCATTTTTGTCCAAAATACTGGGTATTTTGTCTAATTCTATTTCAGCAATTGGCCAAACATCATTATTTGAAAAATCATCTTCTGTAAAATTGTTGGAATTTTCCGTATCCTTTATAAAAGTGTAAAGTGTTTTCCCATCTATATCTGTAATATAGAAAGTTGTGCCCTCACCTTCGGTATAGTCACTTTTGTAGTTTTTACCATCTGCTCCCACTAGTTGAGCAACAACATACATCAATGAATAATCAGGTTTGGCAATGTACCATATATCATTAACTTTATCGCCGTTAGTATCGCCAGTAACTTTATCATTTGCAAAATAATATAAGGGCCATCCCATATAGGTTGTCTGCTTTTGGCCATCTGTTCTTGTAATTGTTGTGAAGTCGCTAGGGTTCAATCCTGAATCTACAGTAATATTTTCGACATAAAAAATTGGCCATATATCGAGACATCCACT
>Ga0164315_10003199_pt1 | contig 12668 bp, 16 predicted proteins | sample GuaBasSedimGuay6_FD_113737 | JGI IMG/M metagenome (GOLD analysis project Ga0164315, IMG submission 113737) | Subseafloor sediment microbial communities from Guaymas Basin, Gulf of California, Mexico - Guay6, Core 4569-2, 0-3 cm | ecosystem: Environmental > Aquatic > Marine > Hydrothermal vents... | reverse complement strand
GCTGCGCTTCAACGAATAGGCTTAACAGCAGATAGTATGGAAACGATCCCGATGCTCGATGATCGTCACCGTGTCTGGTACAACCCCAACCAGAAAGATGCTTGGTTTATGTCAATATCAGAACTGTTAACGGTCATTACGATATTGGCGATGATGCTTCCTGCCGCTGCCGCAGTAAGGGAAAAAGAGCGAGGAACCATCGAACAATTGTTGGTTTCACCGCTAACACCGATGCAAATAATGTTACCGAAAGTCATTTCCATGACCTTAGTTATTTTGCTAGGAACAGCATTGAGCCTAGGATTAATTCTTCACGGTGTTTTTGAGGTTCCCATGAAAGGGAGTTTGCCACTATTTTTTTTGGTAACGGCACTTTATACCTTTGCAATGTCGGGTTTAGGGCTTTTTATTTCAACGATGAGTCGGAATTTAGCTCAAGCTGCCATGCTCGTCATCATGATTATGATGCCTATTATTCTTTTGTCGGGTGCTTGGACACCACCAGAAGCCATGCCGGAAATAATCCGCCAAGCCATGTATTTCTCTCCCCTTTATTACTACATTGAAATGGCCTATGGAATATTACTTAAAGGGGCGGGGTTGGCTGTTTTGTGGGATTCATTGCTGGGGCTTACCTTGCTAGGAAGCGTGGTATTTTCATTCGGTGTCTGGCGTTTTAAACGGCAATTTGGATAACTTTTTTTGAGAACTAAAAATAGTCTGTTGGCTTTAATGTCCCTCTTTCTGGTGGGGCAGATAGGATTAGCATCAGCGACAGAAAGGTCCAATTCAGTTGAATCAGCAACCTGGCGGTTCGAATTTGATAACGATGTTTTCTTTAATAAAGATAACAAGATTTCCAGCGGCTGGTCGTTACAGAAACAGTCAGCTGTCGTGAACAGTTGGGAGAAATTAGACGATGTGCCTGGTTTTGTTAGACGCTGGGGCAAGCAGATCCCTACACTAACCAAAGAAGGGCTGGTTTATCGCTCAGGGATCGCCATTGGTCAGGTTATCAAACGCCCGATGATTTATCGCGTCATGACCTTATCAAAGACGATGTGCCCTATGCCGGAGCGCTGACCGTGCAGGCAACGTGGTATGCCTTTGCACATAATATCTTTCTGGATGGAAACAGCTTCCGCAATAGCCACAGCGTTGACAAGGAACCATTGGTAGGAATGGTCATTGCGGGTCTTCATTACGAGCAAAAAAACTGGGGAATTCATGCCAGCCTTATGGAGTCTAGTGATGATGTAGATACGCATAAATACCCTACCGCAGAAGGGCGTGAGCGGCTGGGAACGGTCGATATCGAGTGGCGTTTCTGATGAGAGGCTTTTTACCTCGAACAGTGATCATTCTTGGCTTGGTTTCATTCTTGAATGATACAGCCAGTGAGATGATTACACCGCTTCTGCCTCTTTTTCTGACGGCAACATTGGGCGCAGGCCCAGCCATTATAGGCTTAGTCGAAGGGCTTGCCGAGGCAACAGCGAGCATTTTAAAATTGTTATCTGGCTGGCTGGTGGATCGGGGCTGGAGTGCTAAAAAAATGGTGGTAAGTGGTTATACCATTTCTAATTCTGCTCGGCCGTTAATTGGTTTCGCATTAGGCTGGGGCTGGGTATTACTGTTACGCTTTTTGGATCGTGTGGGTAAAGGTATTCGTACCGCGCCTCGCGATGCATTAATTGCATCCACAACAGATCAACAGATACGGGGGCGTGCTTTTGGTTTTCAACGAAGCTTAGATCATGCAGGGGGCATGCTTGGCCCTCTATTGGCCTTTGGCTTATTGCAGTGGGGGATGAGTATGGAGCATGTCTTTATGGCAGCGATTATCCCAGGGGGCATGCTTATACTATTGTTAATATTTGGTCTTAAAATGCCTGCTAGAGTTAAATCCGAACACCCTCCGGCTAAATTATATTGGAAAGGGTTAGATTTTAGAGTCAAGGGATTGGTATTGGCTTCAGGTGGCCTTGCACTGGCAGCAACACCGGAGGCATTCCTAATTCTTTGGGCCAGCCAAGGCGGCCTTGAATTGGTTTGGGTGCCCTTGTTATGGGCGGCAGCGAGCGGCATTAAAGCATTGGTTGCAGGGCCTGCTGGTGCCCTGTCAGATCACTATGGGCGGTTACAGGTGGTGTCCATTGGCTGGACGGCTCGTATCTTACTGCTGATTGCTTTTGCCAGTGTACCGAATAGTGGTTCAACAATATGGGTATTATTTTTGGGGTACGCTGCATCGCTGGCTTTTAGTGAGGGTGCAGAACGCGCGTTACTGGGTGATTTTGCACCGGTTGATCAGCAAGGAACCGTGTTTGGGCTTTATCACCTACTCAGTGGTCTGATGGCGCTACCTGGAGCGGTGCTGTTTGGAGTCGTCTGGCAATGGGTGGGGATGAGCAGTGCTTTTGTCATGGCGGCTTTTCTGACCACCCTATCGGCTGCAGCGCTGCGGCTGATGGCTACCAAAAACTTCTAATCCAGCAAGATTAAAATGCGTATAGCAGGAGAACCTACATGACGGTATATGTAATAGCAGATATAAAAGTAACAGATGATTTTTGGCTCGCGGACTATGCAGATAATGTCCACAACATTGTTGAAAGACATGGGGGCAAATATCTCTCCCGTAGCGGCAACATCACAACAGCTGAAGGGGAAGGATTGGATACAACGCTAATTGCTCTTATCCAGTTTCCTTCTATGGAAGCTGTTCAGGCATTTGCAGATGACCCTGAATACACTAAATACCGAGAAGCTCGTCAATCAGGCAGTATCACTAGGCTCCATATTATTGATGATACGGATATTGCGGGTACAATCCCTTACTTGCCAAAAGGTTAATGGTCGCTAACAAATGATTTTTGTCCGACACTTCAAGCTAACGGACTCATCGCTCCGTAGCTCAACCGTTAGAGCTTAAGATGGGGAATTAAACATGGATATTGTTCTGTACACTATTTTTCTTACGACAACCGTGATGCTTATATTGGTTCCGGGGCCTGCAGCCATCACCATTGCAGGGCAAGGTGCTTCGAACAGTTCAAAAAAGGCATTTATGGGTGTATTGGGGGTTGCGAGTGCGGACGTAATATTTTTTGCGTTATCGTCCACCGGCATTGCCTCTTTAATTCTCACTTCCAGTTTATTGTTTTCTGTCATTAAATGGTTTGGTGTTGCTTACCTGCTATATCTCGGCTTTACCGCACTATTCGGTAAAGCGGGCGCAATAAAAGTGAGTGTAAAAAGCAAAGAAATGAGTCGGAAAAAGCTGTTTTCACAAGGGATATTGGTTCAGCTGGCAAACCCTAAAGCACTGATGTACTTCTCGGCACTACTACCACAATTTATTGATCCATCGGCCCCCATATTTCTTCAAATGGTGATTATGGGAACCACCTGTCTCATTGCGGATATTGTCGTTTACAGTTTGTTTAGCCGACTGGGCGAAAAGCTAGCCAAACAGCAGTTAAAGGCATGGATGGTGACAGCCATTAATAAAGTCGCGGGTATAACGCTTGTGTCAGTTGGCATCAGTATGGCTTCCTTAGAATATGGCAAATAGACGATAAGAGCTCCTTTTAAGGGAGCCGTCACAAGGTAACTACTTAATAAAACAAAATAGAATTTAAAGAGGAGAAGAAAATGCGATCTATTACAATTATCAGAGCTGGCAAGCGGGTTTACAATTGGGGATTGGGCTAAAAAAACAGGGATACGATGTCACTATCGTTACCAATAGAGCAGGGCGTGAAATAAAAGAGTGGAATATACTTTTGAGTCAGATAATTTTTGATATGGCTCGTCAGCCCTATGAGAGCATTAAGCCTTATCTACGTGAAAGGCAGTCAGCCAAAGAACAGAAATGCGCTGAGTTATAATGCAAAATCCCCAGTGTTGGTGAGCTGTTTATCATTCCAGCATTAACCACCTCTGGCCCATGTGAGATTATCTTTTTTGAAGGTATTCTCGGTGGTGAATTTGACTGCTGGAGTGATGTTAAGAGCGCTGAGCAGCATATCGAAAAAACGCAATCTTTAAACGGGGGGATGCTTAAAGTTCGTGAAAGGTCATCTAGGCCACAAAAGTATGACGCTTTAATCTCTTGGTTTTAAAACTCCGAATCAAGCACTGTTTGGGCTTAAACCAGTGGGATGCACTTGAAGTTTCAGATAGCGGGAGTGCACCACACTTTATGTCTAACACTGTTTAGTATTGGACATAGAGTGTGGTGGTAACTATACTCACCAGACAATGATTTCTGGGCTCCAAATATGGTCACACCTACTAAACCCGTAGCACTATACCCCACATACACTGAACTGAAAGATGTTCAACTCGGTGAGTTTCCAGAGCTGTCATTATTTCTGTCGTCTGGCCCAAGCTGGCGCAAACAAAATTGGCTGTGGGGGCAAGAGTTTCTCTCTTATATCGGTCGAAACAAATCGTCGCATACCTACACGCGATTTCGATCAGAGATTGAAAAGTTCCTTTTATGGAGCTTTCTAATCAAAGAGCAAACCTGTGACGGCTTCAGGAAAGCTAACATTTTGGAATACGCCGACTTTTGCTGGAAACCTCCACATTCATGGATATGCTTAACGAACCATGAGAAATTCCAACCACAGGGAGATGGTACTTATGTACAAAATAAAGTTTGGTTACCATTTCGCCTAGTCGTCGCCAAAGGTGATAATTCAAAGCCTGATAAGAAAAAATATCGACCATCACAACAGACCCTACAGGCGACATTTACAGCTATTATTGCTTTTTATAAATACCTAATGGATGAAGAATACTGTTTAGGTAACCCTGCACAATTGGCAAAAAAAGATTGCCGCTACTTCATCAAAGATGCTCAAGTTAAGGAGGTAAAACGACTTTCTGAGGAACAGTGGCTGTTTCTGCTAAAAACTGCAACAAAGATGGCTGATGATAACCCTAAGTACGAGCGCAATCTGTTCTTAGTGGCGGCATTAAAAACCTTGTTTTTAAGAATTTCTGAGTTCTCCGAACGTCCCGATTGGATACCTACTATGGGCCACTTTTGGGAGGATGCAAACAAAAACTGGTGGCTGAAAGTCTATGGTAAAGGCCGGAAATTACGTGATATTACAGTTCCTCACAGCTTTATGGCCTACCTTAAGCGATACCGCCTGCATCGAGGGATGAGCAGCTTACCGATAGTCGGCGAAAATCATCCCATCGTGGAGAAGCTTCGTGGTAGTGGAGGCATGACAGCACGTCAGCTATCTCGTCTTGTTCAAGAAGTCTTTGATCAAGCATATGAATCGATGAAAAAACAACAAGGTGAAGAAATAGCCCGAAAATTCAAAGAAGTATCGACGCATTGGCTGCGTCATACAGGTGCAAGCCTTGAAATTGAGCGTGGCCGGGCCTTAAAAGATTTGTCTGAAGATCTCGGTCATTCCAGCATGGCGACCACGGATACCGTATATGTGCAGTCAGAAGATCGAAAGCGAGCGGAAAGCGGGAAATATAGGACTGTCTAATAGCATAAAAATCAATTGGTTAGGATTTGTCTATGAGCAATTACTGGTCAATATTGTCGAACACCCAAATATGCAGTAGGCGCGTACTGCGCTTTATCACCGATGAGTCGAGGGTGGAACAGATTTCATGTGGACTGGATGGCCAACTACCGCTGACATTATTTTTGACCCAGCAGTGTAACCAGCGAGATTAAGAGCAATTAGTAAAAGCCCTGTTTTAAGAAAAGATTTCTTTACTGCAGCATTTAGCACACGCACCGACATAACAAATTGCCATAGCAGGATAAAACCGGAAAATGCGGCAATTATCCTTGGCTTATCGGGCGTAATAGGTAGTAATGGCATTTTCAGGATTTGCGCAACCAGGCCGATGGCAAATAGAGCCATCATTACAGCAATATAACGATGTGTAACTTCGTTTATCCTCAACCAAAACCAGATACCACCCGAGATAACCGAGATCCTGATTACGCTGAAGTAAATCATTGTCCCCTGATCAATCCCCGTCACTTTTGAGGCCAGTACAGAGTCGACCATCAGCAGTGGTATTCCCAGCAATACAAGATATAGCCGTGATTCAGTCAGGTTTTGCGGGCCACTCTTTGCGATAAAAATAAGAAATAGCGTTGTGCTGTTTTTGTAAAACGCATTCATTATGATGCTTTCTCAGGCAGGTTCAGCGATTCAACCAAATTACGTAATTCAAGTCTTGCAGCAATATGTGAGGGTTGAGTTTTACCCATCGTTTCTACTTTTTTCATATCCAGCAAAGTCAGCCCTTTTGGAAAGAGCTCTCGATAAATCACCCGCTCAGACAATCCTGGAACATATCGAAACATGATCTTTTTCTGTAACGCCGTCAATGCTGCATGAACCCGCCGATTATTGCGCGAGTCAAGTGAAGAGAGTCTGTTTCGAGTCACGATCCAGTCAAGTGGTTTTTTCCCACCAACTAGACGAAGCTTACGGCTTTCCCAAACCATTTCGCTGTAGTGGCTTAGTCGGCCAACCTCATAATTATCGGCATTGACCTCCCCTAGTAGATCAAAATCGACAAAACTATCGTTTATTGGCGTGATGAGTGTGTCTGCTAAAGCATGCGCTAGCCTCGACAAATAGGTATTGTTTCCCGGGCAATCAATCAAAACAAACTCCGTGTCTGGCGCGAGATTATCCAGCTGCTGTAGTAACGCTCCCTGATCTGCCTGCTGTGCCGCTTTTATGCTATCCAACTTTGATGTTTTAATGACAAAATAGTCCGCTGTCGGCAATTTTATATCAGATCCATTGTGAAATTTTTGGCGGTTTTCCATGTAACGGAAAATGCTTTTCTGGCGCACATCCAAATCTATGATAGTGATCTTTCTGCCCTGCTCGGCTATTGAAATTGCAACATGCATTGCCAGAGTCGACTTGCCAGTTCCGCCTTTTTCGTTACCGAAAACAATAAAATAGGGTTTGTTATTTTTCAAAATGACTTTCTTCGCTTAAAGTAGACAGTAATGGTGGGATTATATTCCTAAATAGTCAATAACAGGAAAAGTAGATGAATCTTGATGTCGAGTTTCCCCTGGATCAGTCGGTAATTTATTTAAATCACGCCGCTGTTGCGCCCTGGCCAAAAAGTACATCGGAAGCTGTTAAACAGTTTGCAGATGAGAATTGTAAAACGGGTGCGCAGAATTACCTGCAATGGCTAAAAAAAGAGAGATTGCTGCGCGAACAACTACGCATCTTGATCAACGCCCCTTCTATCGATGATATTGCACTCGTAAAAAATACCTCAGAAGCCCTTTCATTTGTTGCCTACGGATTAGATTGGCAGCCCGGTGATAATATCGTTTCGAGTAATGAAGAGTTCCCTTCAAATCGCGTTGTTTGGGAGTCTCTTGCAAATCAAGGCGTTGAATTGCGGCAGGCAAACCTGGCTAGTTTCTCTTCTCCTGAGGAGGCTCTTTTTGATCTTATTGATGAACGTACCCGCCTTTTGACGATAAGTTCGGTACAGTTTGCATCGGGCTTGCGTGTAGATCTTAATAAGATTGGACGGTTCTGCAAAAACCATGGGGTTTTATTTTGCGTGGATGCGATACAAACACTTGGTGCGCTTGAATTTGATGTTCAGGATTGTCAGGCAGATTTTGTTATGGCAGATGGACATAAATGGATGCTCGGTCCAGAGGGGTTAGGTGTCTTTTATAGCTCACCTAATGCGAGGAACCAGTTAAAACTCACGCAGTTTGGCTGGCATATGATGGAAAACACCTTTGATTATGCCAATAAGCCATGGAAAGAGACCGAAACAGCCAGGCGTTTTGAGTGTGGTAGCCCCAACATGCTGGGAATTCATGCCCTATCCGCCAGTCTCGGTTTATTACTTGACCAAGGACTCGAAACGGTTCAATCAGAAGTACTACGAAGGGCTGCTCATCTGATTTCTAGAATAAAGCAGAATGACATGCTCGAACTACTTTCCTCTGACCGGTTGGAGCAGCGATCAGGTATTGTCGTTTTTAAGCACAAAACTGTTTCCACAGAAAAACTATATTCAGCTCTTATGGCAAAAGGCGTTATTTGTGCAAAACGGGGGGGTGGCATTCGATTTTCACCCCACTTTTATACCCCTATTGAGAAAATTGATCAGGCATTGAAAATTGTAATCTCAAATGATATCGAATAAATTTTCTATGCCGCACTAAAAGGCCCCTCACAGAATAGTGAGGGGCCTTTTAGTGGCTTAGGTAAAATTACTTTTCAGCTGTTTCAGCTGGATCAAGCGCTTTCTTTTTTGCTCTTAGTCTATCGAGTCCACGTGAAGTTTCATCCGCAATCTCTTCACCGACTTCTTTAGTCGCGTCTACCGCTTCCGATGCTGCTTCTTTGGTGGCGTCTGCCGCTTCCGATGCTGCTTCTTTAGTGACCTCCACCGCTTCTTTAGTCGCTTCTGCCGCTTTAGATGCTGCCTCTTTGGCCTGCTCACAGCCAGAAAGGAAAAATAATGCGCAGAATGCTGAAATTAGAACGATCTGTTTACTCATTTAATTACTCCATTTTAGAAAGATTCTGTCCTTTAGGTGCCAAAGGCCGGATGTGAGTATAAGCATTCAGGCTGGTGTTGTCATTACATGCTCATTCTGTACTAGAATAAGAGGGTATTTCGGGTCTGCTCTGTACAGATGAAGGGCTATTTTTTTAAAGATTACCTAACGGACTGTGCTCAGCTTTAAGTTGAATTGAAATTTTAAGGAAGATTTTATGAAAAAAAAATTAATGATTTTCACTGTAGTGTTGCTCATTCCACTGTTAAGCGCGTGTGTTCGAGGGGGATATAACAACAATGCCCTATACCCTGCTAAAGATGTCGATCTGATTGAAGTGAGCTACCAATCGGCCAAAACTCTTTTAAGCCAGTCGAATAAGCCTTTGCCCAAGGGTTCTTTAATTGTCGTTAGCACGCTCGTCAATGTTGATGACCTAAAACAGACCTCGGCTTTTGGTCGTATTGTTTCGAACCAGATTGGTTCCGCTTTCAATAACTCGGGGTACAGTATTAGGGGAATGGAGTTACCAACAGCAAATTTTGTTGTTTCAGAAAGTGGTTTTTTACACCTGACAGATGAAACCAAGAAAACACTTCGTGATAATAATGTTTCTGCACTTCTGGCCGGGGTATTTGCTGCCGGAAGAAGATCTGCTTACGTCTCTCTCCGGTTGGTGGATGTAACTAACATGCATATAATTTCTAGCACCGATTTTATGGTTCCAATGGGGCCTGATACCAAAGCCTTGTTGAAATCTAGAAAGGCTGGCGATGCTGCTCCGTCTGTTTACAGGCATGATCTAGACTAGCAAAAGAAGAGATAATATATGTGAAAGTGGAGCATTCAACGAATGCTTCACTTTTTCTATATCTGGGGCTGTCTAGCTATATCAAGCACGGAAAAGCCGATAAAAATTCTCGTTACTTTTACTCACAACCTCTTCAAAAGTGGTTCCTCTAAGCTCTGCTATAAACTCAGCAACCTTTCCAACATAGATAGGATAATTGGGCTTTCCACGGAAAGGAACGGGAGCTAAATAAGGGGAATCTGTTTCAATTAAAAAACGATCATCAGGTACTTTCTTTGCGACTTCCTGGATCTGCTTGGCGCTGTTGAATGTAACAATCCCTGAAAAAGAGATATAAAAATTCATTTCTAGCGCTTCTTGCGCCATCTCCCAGTCTTCTGTAAAGCAGTGGAGGACGCCCCCAACTTTTTCAGCTCCCTCTTCTTTGAGAATTCTCAAAGTATCATCACGTGCTTCTCTGGTGTGAATAATCAGTGGCTTATCGACTATTATCGCCGCCTGAATGTGCCGCCTAAATCGCTCTTTTTGCCAATTAAGGCCACCTTCACTACGAAAGTAGTCCAGGCCTGTCTCACCTATTGCGACCACTTTTTTGTTGGTTGTAGCAAGCTCTACCAGCTTTTCTATGGTTGGATCTTCACCTTCCTGCTCGTTAGGATGGACACCGACTGAGGTGGAAATATTGTCAAAAGGTGCAATCAGGGACTGCATGGCCGGCCATGATTCAAGGTCTATCGAAACACAGAGCATGTGCTCCAGTCCCTCCTTCACAGTTGCTTCTACGAAGTTTTTGAATTGATCATCATAGGGTGTCAGGTCCAAGCGGTCGAGATGACAGTGCGAATCTACTAGTTTCATTGAATTTAATAATACTATAAAAGAAATTTAACTATATAGATCAGGATATTGAGATATATAGTTAATCTATTATAACATTATATTGAAGTTAAAAGACTACACAATCCAGAACTACATTGTGTGCGTTGGCCTGTCTGATTGCAGTGCTCCTGCGAGATAGGTCTCAATCTTATTTCTGGCAAGTCCACCATCCTGATCGCTAAATTGAACGCCCACACCTGTTGCCCGATATCCTTCTGCCCCTTTTGGGGTGATCCAGATAATTTTTCCAGCCACTGGAAGTCTTTCTGACTCATCCATAAGCGTCAGCAGCATAAAAACCTCATCACCAATTTGATAGCTTCTATTGGTGGGTATAAACAGCCCGCCATTTACAACAAAAGGCATGTAAGCGGCAAAAAGTGCATTTTTATCTTTGATGGAAAGCGACAAAATTCCCTGTTGCGGCGTATTTTCTGATTTAGACATGGTTTCTTCAATTATTTAGCAAGACTTTTTATTTATACTGCACCAGCTGATAAAAATGGCCTCTAGCATTAACTGCCTGTTTACTGAACTATCTAGTAGCCTTTTAGCCTGATATAGCTGTTCCAATAGATCAAACAGTCGCCTTAAGTCTAGACTGCTTTGAAGATCTTTCAAGATGTCGCTAGCGCCTGCGGCCTCTTGCCCACTTCCCTTAAGCTGGCCGAGATCGGGGTCAAACTGTATCTGTACCAGCTCAACAACCCAGTGGGTAATCCATTCAATAATCAAGCTCAGCCGAATCTTCTCGGTTTTGGACGCAGCTGTAATCGGGTCAATTTGTCCTTTATAGAGTTCTAACCATAAGGACTCCAACAACTCATAATCTTTTTCGACGCCACTTTCTGCAAGATTAAAAGCTTTGATTGGCGAACCTGCAGCAATTTTAATGAGACGTGCAGCATTTTGATTCGGTAACCGTTTCGCCAACCAACTAATGGCATCACACTGTTCAGGTGTTGGAACGTGAAGAGTTTGACAACGGCTACGTATGGTTGCTGGCAAAGATTCAAGCTGGTCGGTTACCAATAAAAACAGATTGTTTTCACCCGGCTCTTCTAATGTTTTTAAAAGTGCATTGGCTGCATTTCGATTTAACTTATGTGCGGGGTTGATTAAGATAATGCGGTATTTAGCGTAGTGCGGCTTAAGCGTTAGGGTATTAGCCAGAGCGCGAATGCGGTCTATTAAGATAGACTTTCCCTCTTCTTCTGGGGAAACCATAATAAAGTCTGGGTGTGTTGCTGCCAAAATCAGTTTACAGGCATGGCACGAGCCGCACGCCTGATTGTTTTTCGGCCTATCACATAAAAGTAAATGGCTAATCTGCTGTGCCAATAGCATTTTCCCAATCCCCTCATGTCCTGCCAATATTAGTGCATGAGGAATACGGTTATTGGCTATATAACCATTTAATTGCTCCCGGCAGCTTGAATGCCAGGGTAGTTGCTCATTATTGAGGTGTAAATCCTTCATTTAACCAATAGCTGGTCAAGAGCTGATGAAATTTCGCTCTGTACAGACGTAAGTGATTGGGAGGCATTAATAAGATGAAAACGATCTTCTTCCAGCTTTGCTAATTTCTGGTAGGCCGCTCGTACACGATGAAAAAATTGCTGCTCCTCAGTTTCAAAGCGATCAAGCTCTCCACGCTCGGATGCTCGTTGCATTCCTATTTCAATCGGGGCGTCCAGCAAAAAGGTGCAGTCAGGTTTTAAGCCATTCTGAACAAAATCCTCGAGTATCTTAATTTTTTCGAACGGAAGGTTTCTCCCACCACCTTGATAGGCGTAGGTCGCATCGGTAAATCGATCACAAAGCACCCAATCCCCAGCGTCGAGTGCGGGAAGAATAAGTTGCTGCAGGTGTTGAGCTCGTGCTGCAAACATTAATAAAAGCTCGGTAGTTTCATGTAAAGAACTTTCACGGTGTGCCAAAAGAATGCTTCGGACTTCCTCTCCAATCTCTGTTCCACCCGGTTCACGCGTCACAACCACTTTTTTTCCGGCTGCTTCCAAACGCTCTTTTATAAAAAGCAGGTTGGTTGACTTACCGACACCCTCTCCCCCTTCGAGAGTAATAAACTTTCCACGCATTATTTTCTGCCTATTTTCTTTTGGTAATAATCAACGGCACGGTTATGTTCTTTAAGTGTCGCAGAAAAAACATGGCTACCTGAATTATCGCCTTTTGCAACAAAATAGAGACTTTTCCCTTTCGCAGGATGCATGACGGCATTAATTGCAGCCCTTCCCGGCATCGCGATGGGGGTTGGGGTTAATCCTGAACGTGTATAGGTGTTGTAAGGTGTATCTCTTAGCAGGTCTCGCTTGCGAATATTGCCATCATACTTTTCTCCCATCCCGTAGATAACGGTGGGATCAGTTTGTAGTCGCATTCCTTTGATTAGTC
>Ga0164315_10003198_pt1 | contig 12670 bp, 17 predicted proteins | sample GuaBasSedimGuay6_FD_113737 | JGI IMG/M metagenome (GOLD analysis project Ga0164315, IMG submission 113737) | Subseafloor sediment microbial communities from Guaymas Basin, Gulf of California, Mexico - Guay6, Core 4569-2, 0-3 cm | ecosystem: Environmental > Aquatic > Marine > Hydrothermal vents... | reverse complement strand
TGTTTTTAACCACAATGCTCTAACTTTTAATCATTTTCCTTACTTCATCCTCAATGATTTGCTTTATAGCTTTAATTTGCAAACCCTTACGATACATCCGTTCTAGGATTTTACTTTTCATCTCATGAGGAGTATGAAGATAAATCATCTCAACTGGTTAATGACTGCGGCTACCCAGTTGAGGAATTCGAGATTGAATTCATTGACGGGGATCTATGGCAACTGTTCGGTGCGTGTGATATTACGCAATGCAATCTACAGCAATGGTTTGATGAGATTGAAACCTTAGCCGAAGCAGAACAAACAGAACTCTTTTATCGCTGTGAGAATCTACACCAAAAGTCTTCTGATGCGTTAGGTGATCTCAATTCTGATGGCTATATTCAAGAGTGTTCACTGTCTGATTATGCGTATGAATCTGTTAATGATAATGGCATCATTGATGGCTTACCTGAAGCATTCAAATCTTATTTTGATTATGAAGCCTATGCGCGTGACCTAGAGTGTAATGGTGAGGTCAGCGAATTCACTTATGACAATTCAACTTATATAGCGACAGGATTTTAAATTAAACTCCGTGCTGTTAGAACTTCGTTCTAACAGCGTGTGCTACCTGACATCATAATTTCATCGTAAGACTGCGATGCTAATAATATTTTCTATTCTCTGTAAAACCCTTTACTTTAATACTTATTGTATATACGGTAAGTGTATGGAAATTACATTTGACCAAAATAAAAATAAACTCAATATAGAGAAACACGGTATTTCACTTGCTGATGCTCAATTACTTGAGTGGGACACTTTATGGGCAATAGAAGATTTACGAAGTAATTACCAAGAAACACGCATCATTGGGTACGCTTATTTAGGGCTACGCCTAATGAATGTCGTTTATACCGATAGAGACGATACTCGCAGAGTGATTAGCTTGCGAAAAGCCAATAAAAGAGAGGTAAAAAAATATGCCAATGCTTAAAGTCAATACGATTATGCCAACGGATGAAGAGGATGCCGCTATCAATGCAGGCATTGCAGCCGACAGTGACACCTACGAATTAAGTAAGGAAGAGTTTACTCAATTAAAGCCAATGGGCAGGCCTAAGGCCAGCACCCATAAAAAACCTATTAGTATTCGCCTATCCTCTGAAGTCGTTGATTATTTCAAAGAGACAGGGAAAGGTTGGCAAACTAGAATGGATGAAGTGCTTAAGGATTATGTAGCGCATCATTAGTATAGCTATATAAGATCGTGCGTTCACTCGCTCTTTAAAATTGATCGTGCCATTCATGTACCGTTCAAAATCTAAAGATTGCCACTGAAGGGCAAATAATGACAACGGACTACCGCTAACCTGTTTGGTTTATTGTCAGAAATTTACACCTTCAGTTTGGTGAGCTGCTTATGATGTCATTATTCGATCTTAAGCGGCTCGATATAAACCACATTAAATCAATACCAAATCTGCTACGATGGCGCTTCTAACCAATTAAAGAAGCAGTATCAACGAGTAGCGAATAACTTTTACGGTACCATCTACGGTATCGTAAAAATCACATTATATATTTTGGAGTTAAATCAAATTCTTACACAGCCAGTTCGATTCCGGCCCTCGGTACCATAGAAGATTACAAGCAAGTCAAAGAATACCCGAAAGCCCGCAAGTTTAATGACTTAGCGGGCTTTTTTATGCCTGTTACTTTCCGAGTAAGTCCGATAAAAACCAGTAAAAACCGCCTAAAAATGGGTAGTGGGTCGAACTTGTCATTTTCTGTATAATCGAAATTTATGACATGCTATCAAAAAATCCAATGTCCCGAGTGCAATGATACTTAAATAAACTTCTTTCGCCCATATGAAACGCTAGTGGAATACGGGCTTCACCAACAGCTGTATCATTACCTTTAAGATAAACAAGATTACTAGCATCAGGTGTTTTATTAAAATGCTTAAAAATAAGCTTACCAGAATTAAACCAAACTTTATCCGTGAGCTGAGAAAGTAAACCATCATTATCAAAAGCAGATAGTAAACCACCAATGTGATCATCATCCACATGGGTCAAAATTAATAAATCGATACGTTGCCCTTTATCCTTAATATTCTACAATGTTTTTTTGAGTTCGCTAGGGTAAATATGATGTTGATATGTTTTAGCAGGGCCACCATCAATTAAAATATTTCTAGGCTGACCATCAAAGTCCCCTTGAATAAGAATACTATAGTTCAACTGAACTCTGACACTAAGTACAAGCCAGTCGCATTGAAAACAAGAGTTCAGATATTATTTACTCAGTATTTTTTGTACCTTATTTTCATCATCAGCTCCAATTAAAACAGCTTTATCATCTGACCAAACCACTGCGTATTGTCCTAGACGTTTTTTCTTGTCTAAGGTTTTGTTTACCGCTGTTCTCAGTGTGTCTAACATAGCTTGGCTGTCTTGCGTTGGTGTTTGTTGGTTTGAAGTAATCATAGTTCTGACTCCTTTAATAATCTTTGGTAATACAGTTCATTAATAATCGTGCGATTGTCATTTTTCTGTTCAAATACTAACTCTGGTGCATCGCCACTGTTCATAAAGCAACGGGTACGATCCACTTGGTTGCTAAAATCGTCTAGTAAATTTTTCAAGCTTTTAGGGAAGCGCCGCATGATGTCTTTTAGTGGGATATTATGTCCTCCATGTGCCACTCTTTCGGCGACACGTAACTTGGACATTTCTACACTGGGCAGTGCAAGGTAAACTAACTCAACTTGCCAACCCTCTTGTTGTAACCGCTTCATTAATTTCAAATAACTACGGCCTGATAACGTCGTCTCAAAAGCGAAGTCTTGCTGTTTTTTGATCCGTGTTTCAATTTCATTCAGAAATATCCGGCTAGCGGCAATAATACCAGTCCTAATAAGTTTATATTTTAATCTCCTCATCCTAGCCTTCTCCAGCAGGAGAAGGAATAACAGACGAATTTATTGGAATTGGTATTACGCACGCCTCAGATAAAATGCGAGCTGTAGAGGATTAAAAAAATCATAAGTGATTGATTCATAATAATCGGTGCGTAACATCAGTTATTAATTTAAATAAACTTCTTTCGCCCATATGAAGCGCTAGTGGAATACGGGGATCCGATACTCCGGCCTCCCTTATCCACTTTGTTACGAGCCTCAAAGCTTCATACGGGCTTGAATATAACGATTAGCTTAACGCTGCTAAACTGCTTTACTCGCTCAAGATCCCACCAAAATTAACATCCTCAGATACCTCATTCCTATTAATCTGCACATTCGTTGGATAAGCAAAAGATAAATTATTTTTTTGCAAAATATCTGCTATTTGAAATAGTACATCTTCTTTGACTTCCAGCCACTTTGCCCAATCTACTGTCTTTGAAAAACAGTAAATTAATATATCTATCGAAAAGTCACCGTAGCGATCCAAGAAGACGAGCTGTGTCGATTTAATGCCGTGTAAATCTTCCTGCTTTAAAAATTTATTACGCGCTCTACTTGAAGTATGTTTTTCTTTAGGACTTGCAATACCTGGGTGCTCTTCAAGCATTTGTTTAATATCCTCCATGGCTTGGCGAATATCATTTATATTACTCTCATAAGTTACCCCAACATGCATTTTAATCCGCCGCCCAACTGAGCGACGATTCCAATTTAAAACGCTCGCTGTCGAAACCATGGCATTAGGCATTGTAATCAGGGCATTATCAAAGGTTCTTACTGTGGTACTACGCAGCCCGATTTCAACTACTGTCCCTTCAACATCGCCTACTTTGATCCAGTCGCCCATTTTAAAAATATGGTCGACCATGATATTTAAACCACCAAAGAAATTTGACAAGCTATCTTTCGCAGCCATTGCAAAGGCCAAGCCACCAATCCCTAAAGTAGAAAGAATGGCGGTAATATTAATACCAAAATGACTTAATATGAGCGTTAAAGAAAGTAAAATAACAATACCTTTCAAGCTCTTAGTCATCAACAAAACCAACTCTCGACTTAACTCCTTATTTCTTTTATCCGCCCGATCAAATTGGACAGCAACCACACTATCAATTAAATTAAACAATAAATAAACACAAAGGCCTTGATAAAAAATATAAATAAAATGATCGACAACCGCTTTATATTCAGTTTTATAAAGCAAAGCATTCATTGATAAATCAATACCAAAAAAGAATACCAAATACAAAAGAGGCTTATGTAAGCTTATAAAAACAAGCTCCATATTTTCTACTTTGCCATCATTTAAAATAAAGCGCTCAATCAAACGATTACTTGCCTGAAAAACAATAGGGTAAGTAATCATAGTCAATAGGAATATACACAAGGAAACAATAAGCCCCCCCATATCAATGCGTAAAGGTGCTATCACAGAATTTACACCCGTAAATACCTCGATATTATTGAAGTAAGAAATAGCAGAAATTAATGAAATATTGCTAAAAAAACTAGTGGCGACAACGTCTTCAGGGTTATTTTTCACATAATCTAAAAAATCCGAATACACTGCATAAATACGCATTAAATCCTGATGGTTCTTAGCAAGCGTTTGATAAATTTCAGCCTCACCCTTCGGAGGTTCAACTGTCGTTTTTATCTTTTTCTTTAACTGTACTATTCGTCTGTCTACTTCCTTAATAATTTGCTCTTTGGATTGAAATGTACGACTTGACTCAACCAAAAAAACCACAAACTGAGCTATGTCACGTCTAGTTAAGTAATAGTCAACACTGAACCGGTCGCGTTGTACAGCAAGCGTATTGCCTCTCGCTCGATTTATCCTTATTTTCGAGTTGAGCATTTGCAATTCCGGTTTATTGGTTGATTCAATATCATAATCAATAGAAGAACCGTGTATCACCATCATTAGTCGCTTAAACAAAGCATCTTTATTTTTAATAAGCTGTGCTAATTTAGTTTCATCTTCATTCAGAAAGGTTTGCTGATTTAGCTCAGCCACCTTCACTAGAATATCCGTAATAGCAACATATCGCTTGTCGACTTCGGCAAAGACTTGCAATGAGCAAAGCATTAACCCTAAGTATAAAAATATACGAACAAATTTCTTAACAACCATCACTTACAATTCCTTAAATCACTTATAATCCCAACAAAATATATTCACGCCTGACTTTAGTCTTCTTCAAAGCTTGAATCATCACCAAAGTTTTGTTCATCTTCAGTGTTTTGTGCGCCTTCAAATAGATCTTTTAAATATTTAAACAATAATCGTGATGATTTAACTGGCTTCTCAAGACTAATTTCTTTTTTTGCATTACGAATTAACTGTCGTAATTGTTGAGCATCAGCACCTGGGTATTTATCTAATAACTCGGTTAACGCCTGTTTATCATCAGATAATAAACGCTCTCGCCAATGCTCCAACTGGTGCAATTCGCGAGTAGCATGCGCGCTTTTTGCTTTAATCTTATTGAGGGCTTCCTCAATAGGCTCAATATCAACTTTACGCATTTGCCCAGTAATAAACTTTAATTGCCGTTTACGTGCTGCTTTAAAAGGCATTTTAGCCGCGCTAGTAATAGCACTCACCATCTCATCAGGAAGGTTTAATTTTTCTATCTGCGCAGGTGCCAACTGAGTGATTTCCTCACACAGATCATGTATAGCGGCAATATCACGCTTTAGTTGCGTCTTATTAGGTCTAATCGCCCAAGTTTGCTCCTCATCTTCGTCATACTCTGCATGTCTTTGAAACTCGTCAAACTCTTCACCTGTAAAATCAGTCATATCAAACCATCGTAATTAAAAAAATAACAAATAACACCACCCCAGCAATAGGGATTAACGCACCTAACCAATCGGAAGGAACATCTTTACTTTGTTGCAGCGAAGCTTTAATGCCCGGTCGCATCCAAAAAATCAAACCTAGCGCCATAGCCCCCAGAAAAACATTTTCCCATACAGATAACTCCATCACTACCTCTCTTTTTTATATTCAAGCATACGCGCTTGTTAAATTCGCCACCGTGGTTATGTCCACCTGGATTAGCCGACCTATAAAGATTATCTACTATTACAAGGATTTAGATAGCGACCAAAAAACTTGTGGGGTTCAGTCTTGCAATCTACGCACCATAAGCATAATATCCCTTTAACAAGGCGGATCAATGCCTAAACGGATAGGTACTATAAAAACCATCCGCTGTATTTTTCTTGCATAAAGCAAGAGGGTTCACTAAATGTACACAACAAGGAGTTAATCATGACTACCGTAACAGATCCCGTCATCGATCAATGGTACAAAGACGTAGAAAATAATCTCACCTTCAAAGTCGTCGCCATTGAGGAGAGTGATGATACCATTGATGTGCAATATAATAATGGAGATATTGGCGAATATGATAATGACAGCTGGTATAACTCAACCTTTGACTTCATTGAAGACCCAGAGGATTGGAGCGCCCCCTTTGATGATCTTGAATCTGACGATTTAGGTTTCTCTAACTCAGATACCCGCCGTACCGATATGGACGACATGCCTTTAAAAGATTATCAGGATTAGGAAATACCCTGCATGAAAATGAGTTCTCAGGAATTCCTAAACTGGGATTCTAAAAGCCTTACCTTATTAGGTATGTCTGGTGCTGGAAAAACGACACTTTCCAGTAAGTTACCTAAAGAAAAGTGGTTTCATTATTCAGGTGATTATCGTATAGGCACCAAATACTTAGATGAGCCGATACTGGATAATATTAAGCAACAAGCAATGGAAGTGCCTTTTTTAAAGGATCTTCTGCTGTCTGATTCAATTTATATTTGCAATAACGTCACAGTAGAAAATTTAGCGCCCGTTTCCAGTTTTTTAAGCAAGCTAGGTAATCCTGACTTAGGCGGCCTATCACTAGCGGAATTCAAACGCAGACAGGCCTTACATTATCATGCTGAAGTTGCTGCTATGCTGGATGTCGGTGATTTCATTCATAAGGCTGAAGGCATTTACGGCTATAAAAACTTTATTAATGATGCGGGTGGCAGCGTTTGCGAGTTAGATAATCAAGTCGTACTAGATCATCTAGCCGAGAAAACGCTGATTATTTATATAAGAACCACTCCTGAACAAGAGCAAACGATTATTAACCGGGCTAAATCATCACCAAAGCCATTGTATTATCGTGAAGCTTTTCTGGATAAAAAGCTCTCCGAGTTTATGCAACAAAATAATTACCGCGATACCAATAGCATTCCACCAGACGAATTTATGACTTGGGTTTTTCCTGAATTATTTCGCTCGCGCTTACCTCGCTACCAAGCCATAGCAGATCAGTATGGCTATACGCTTGACGCCAATGATGTTGCTCAGGTTAGTAACGAAGATGAATTTATTCAGCTGATTGCCGCTGCGATAGAACAGCAAACCACTTAATCACGATGCCTTTAGTTGCCCACACACAATTACCCACATTCCTACGCCTGCAAGAAGAAGGCGAGGATATTCTTAATCCTGATCGCGCCACGCACCAACATATCCGTGAATTACATATTGGTTTTCTGAATATTATGCCTGATGCCGCGCTTGAGGCCACAGAACGTCAATTTTTTAGATTAATCGGTGCGTGCAATCAAATTGCACAATTTCATGTACATCCATTCACGATTAACGGTTTACCCAGAAGTATAGCCGCGCAAGCACATATCGATCAATACTACGAAACCTTTGAACAGCTTAAACTCGATGGCTTAGATGCCTTAATTATCAGTGGTGCGAATGTCACCCACGCACATTTGCAGGACGAAGATTTTTGGCATCCGTTAACTGAAGTATTTGATTGGGCAAAAGAAAATGTCACCTCAATTCTCTGTTCATGCCTCGCTACACATGCACTGATTCAGTTTTGCTATGGCATAGAGCGCACACGTTTACCGGTAAAATGTTGGGGCGTTTACGCACATAAAGTCATTGATCGTAAACACCCTTTAATTGCCGAAATCAACACACGCTTTGATGTTCCCCACTCACGCTTTAACGCTGTATTTCAAGAAGACTTAGAGCATCATGGCGTAAAAACACTGGTTTCTAGCGCAGAGGCTGGTTTGCATCTCGCGGTCAGTCCCGATGGTTTTCGCATTGTGTTTTTCCAGGGGCACCCCGAGTACGATAACATCAGCTTACTAAAAGAGTATAAGCGAGAAGTAATACGCTATATTAACCAAGAAATTGACCAGTACCCACCTTTTCCAGAACATTATTTTAACCACGAAGCATGGGCAATTTTTACTCGTTACGCTGAGCATGTGCAAGAAGCACTAAAAAATCACGATCCTATTGAGGATTTTCCAGAGAAAGAAGTCGAGCCATTTTTAGACAATACCTGGCGTGATACTGCAAAAGCCGTGTTTAATAATTGGCTAGGAAAAGTGTATCAGATTACCAATCAGGATCGCCGCCTCCCCTTTATGGATGGCATAGACCCCAACAATCCACTAAATTTATAAATGCACGCGCAATTCTTGCAACAAGCAATCGACTTAGCCTTAGAAAATGTACACACAGGAAATGGCGGACCGTTTGGTGCCGTTATTTGCCAAGACAATAAAGTCATTGCGGCTTGCTCCAATATCGTAACTTGTAGTAATGACCCGACTGCACATGCGGAAATCACCGCTATTCGGGCTGCCTGCAAGCATTTAAACAATTTCCAACTTACTGACTGCACCCTTTACAGTAGTTGTGAGCCCTGCCCTATGTGCTTAGGTGCTATTTATTGGGCGCGCTTAGGACAAGTCTATTTTGCCTGTAATCGCTTTGATGCCGCACAAGCAGGATTTGATGATAGTTTTATTTATGATGAAATTGCTATAACGCCCGAAAAACGGACGATCAATATGCAGCACCTTGAGGTAAATACTGCACTACAGCCCTTTATCGCTTGGCAAGAACAAGAAGATAAAATTTGCTATTAACCCTCCGGCGAGCAAATTAACCACAAAGTAGGTGGAGGATTTCTATTTACTCCAAAAAACCTTGTGGTTAAAAAAATTGAGCTTACTCTGCCCCTTCTGGCTTATCTCTAATTTTCAGCAGCCAGCCATCTTTTCCGGTACATCCCAACATACCATCAGCTTGTAGGTGGATACGTGCATACTTACCCGTTAAGGAAGCAGGAAGTTTTGCTCTCACCTCATAAAAACTAACATTATTTTCAACACTTACTTTTAGCGGCACATTTTTAGCGGTAACATGAATTGACACTGGATCCGCATAACCAGAGACGGTAAACGAAATTTCTGATTCGGGATCTACTTCGGACTTATGCGCAGGCGTAAAAGTTTTAAACTTAGGTTTTTTGCAACCGTTATTAGTTGCTGATGTCCCGTAGGCAAAAGCGGCCCCAGTAAAACCAACACTAACGATTAAACATACTAATTTTAAAGATTTCTTTATCATTATTATTTCCCCTTTATTAGTCGACTTAACGAGAAAGTACGAGTGTACTGTGATTTACTTAATTCCTCCAGTCCAATTTACATATTTGAACCACACAAGCAAGCACGTAGTTAGGTTTATATATGGTACAATAAAGTTATTTTTCTTAATCTTTAACTACTTTGGAGTTACGATTCGTGGTAACTGTTAATACTCGTCGTTCAGTCATGACACTATTTTCTTCGCCTACTTGTGCCATGAGTCATTGCGCAAGACTTGCTTTACACGAAAAAGGTGTAACAGCTGAAATTGAATATTTTGACCCTACCGATCCACCAGAAAGCTTATTGGAGCTTAATCCAAATGGCACATCACCTACATTAGTTGAGCGTGAATTGGTTTTATATGATGCTCGCATCATCATGGAATACTTAGACGAGAGATTTCCACACCCTCCTCTGCATCAAATGGACCCTGTGTCGCGCGCTAATGCACGAATGATTATCAAACGCATAGACCAAGACTGGTATCATCTATTAGGTGAAGTACTCAATTCGGGCGAGAAAAAATCGGCTCGTGCGAAAAAAATGCTACGTGAAGGCTTAGTTGCCGCTGTGCCTTTATTTGCAGCACACGAATTTTTCATGAGTGATGACTTCTCTTTAATCGACTGCTCTTTAGCCCCGCTATTATGGCGCTTACCTAGCATTAGCATTGAATTACCTGAGAATGCGCAAATAATCAACACATATGCTCAGAAACTATTTAGCCGCGAAGCTTTCGCAGAAAGCCTAAGCGAAGAAGAACATGAGATGGCTAAACTACCCAGCAAAAAATGACCTCATTAAAACCCTACCTACTTAGATCCATTTATGAGTGGATTATTGATAATAATTTAACGCCTCACCTACTCGTTGATGCCTCGCATCCACATGCGGTATTGCCTGAAGATTATATTGATGACGGTAAAATTGTCCTAAACATGCGCCCAGAAGCAATTCAAAGCCTATCTTTAGGCAATACCACCGTTGAATTCAACACCCGATTTAATGGACAATCTATGCATATTATCGCGCCCGTACCTGCAGTACTGGCTATTTATGCAAAAGAAAATGGAAAGGGCATGGTCTTTGACCAAGAAGATGAGGACGACAACGAACCACCACCAGAAAACAAACCACCACGATCACACCTTCGTGTTGTAAAATAAAATCTCGCTGTATAAAAAAAGCCTGAGTTTAAATAAATAAACTCAGGCTTTTTTATGCTTCACATTATAAAATTCTTAAGTTTTATCCAGCAAAGTTTTGCCCTGCAAATTCCCAATTAACCAATTCCCAATAAGCTGCCAAATAACTAGGGCGAGCATTACGGTAATCAATATAATAAGCGTGCTCCCACACATCACAAGTCAACAAAGGTGTTTGACCTTCAGTTAAAGGACATGCAGCATTACTAGTACTCACTAGCTCAAGACTACCATCAGAATTCTTTACTAACCACGCCCAACCTGAGCCAAAAGTTGTCACTGCACATTTAGTAAATGCTTCTTTGAATTCAGAAAATGACCCGAAAGCAGCATTAATTGCATCAGCTAATGGGCCAGTTGGTTCGCCGCCGCCATTGGGTGATAAGCTATTCCAGTAAAAAGTATGATTCCAAACTTGCGCAGCATTATTAAAAATACCACCAGAAGAGCGCATAACAAGCCCCTCTAATGAAGCACCTTCAAATTCAGTGCCTGGAACTAAATTATTTAAGTTAGTGACATAAGTCTGATGATGCTTACCATAATGGAATTCTAATGTTTCTTCAGAAATATGTGGCGCTAAAGCATCTTTTGCATAAGGTAAAGCAGGTAATTCATAAGCCATTTATCTTTCTCCTAATTATAACTTTCTAACAGTATTAACAGCAGTAAAAAGAAGCGCATTAAGCTGCGCTCTTAATATCTATAATGAGTATAAATTATTACATCAATAAAAACCAAGTATTTTACTAAAGTATTCTATCTCCTCTCCCACCAAATAAAATACTATAGCTAGCTAAAGTTAAATCAAACAAACTTATTTATCGTCGTACTTAACTTTATAACCATCCGTTTTTACTTGGTTTTTAGTGTAGACTGTGCTTGTTTTTTTCGCCTCAGCATCTTCAGCACTTAATTCCTCAGTTTCAGCATCGGCTTTTACTGGCGCATTAATCGAAGCAATAAAGCCATCAAACCAACTTTGTGTTTTTGCCACTTGCATATCGGCATCATTTAAAATGTCTTGCTCATCCGGTAAGTTTTTATAATCACGAGCAAGCTCTAATGCAACCTTACAGGCATCAAAATCGCCTTCGACTGCATGCAAACAAGCAAAATTATAAGAAGCAACGCCTTCATGAATACTATCAGCAAGCGTCAACTTTTCTTTTGCCAATGCATAACTTGCCGCTTGTGCAGCACCCTTCTGTAGGGCAGCCAACTCGATTAAAGCAACACTCCAGTCTAAAGCAGCAGCCAAGTAGTCTGGTTTTGCTACCAAACAGAAAGAAAATTTCTTACCAGCCTCCTCATAAAGCGACATAGCTTCAGCCCCCTGCTTTAATCTAGCAGAATACAATAAAGCCATACCCCAGCTATACAAGGCATCCTTAAACACCGAACTATCTGAGCCAATAGACTGGTAAATAGTGATAGCGCCAGCTAGTGCCTTTTCCAGTGCTACTGGATCATTTGCTTCTCGCGCGGCCTTAACTTTTTTATTTGCTGCATTTACTTTTGATTTACCAAAAACTGAATCCAATAAGCCCATTTCTATCCTCTATACTGTGATTATTCTTATAATTATGTTCACACTCAGTGCAAGCACTGAAGCACAAAATCCATACCTTAACTAACTATGATAAATCGAACTGCATCCAAGCGCAATTTAGCATCCCGAATATATTCATGAGAAGCAACAGTACGATCTTTCAATGCCTCTATTTCCTCCGGCTTTATACTCAGATTAACCTGTGACAAGGCCTCCAACCGCTTTATTTCTTCAGCAGATATTTTAAGCATACCCATATTAGCCTGAGAAATAACTGCCTGCATTGCAATCTCTGCGCTACTCTCTGCGCAAGCAATCATGGCATTAATATTTTTATGCTCATTGCCCATAAATGCCGTAATTTGTTCCACCTCAAACTTATGCGCAAGCTCGACTAATTCTTCATGTGTAATTTGCTCAGTTAAATCTTTCTGGCCCTGATCAACCAAAACACGTATTGGAGTCGCA
>Ga0164315_10003197_pt1 | contig 12671 bp, 14 predicted proteins | sample GuaBasSedimGuay6_FD_113737 | JGI IMG/M metagenome (GOLD analysis project Ga0164315, IMG submission 113737) | Subseafloor sediment microbial communities from Guaymas Basin, Gulf of California, Mexico - Guay6, Core 4569-2, 0-3 cm | ecosystem: Environmental > Aquatic > Marine > Hydrothermal vents... | reverse complement strand
TACCTCGGCATGGTCCTATACCCCCAGTAACTACACCATGACTGAAATCGTCAGCCTGGCGGTGCTGGTATTCATGGTCGCGGTGGCGTTTATGTTCTGGCTGGGAACCCTGGCGGCAAGCAAAAACGAAGCCCATGAACCGGCGGAGGGCGAGACCGATGTCTAATGCGGTAGTAAAAGTCTTCATCTTGCTGCTCGTTGTACTGGGTACCTTTATGTGGGTGGGGGCCACCATTACCACGATGACAGGTGGCGAGAAAAAGGCTGGCGGTGTGGTCGAAGTCAATCCTGAGGGTGGTGAGCAGATATTCTGGGGCAAGGGTCGCTGTTTCACCTGTCACAGCCTGGGTGACCAGGGTAGCGCCGTGCGTTGTCCAAACCTCGGACAGTTCGGTGAGAAATTTGCACTGCCCATCGGCGCACGCGCCGCGGAGCGCGCCAGGGAACGCTCTGAAGAAACAGGGCTGCACTATACGGTCACCGATTACCTGGTAGAGAGCCTGGCCAAACCCGATGCCTATCTCGTCGATGGTTTTAAAAACGAGATGGCCATCGTTTTCGCCCCGCCAATCTCCCTCAACCTCGACGAGATCAAGGCGGCAATTTCCTATTTGCAGAGCCAGGGCGGTGAAGTCGATCTGGAGGCGATCAACAATCCTTCGGAAATCGCCAGCGCTTACTATGAACGCATCGAGGCGGCTTCCGCTGCCGGCGGTGGCGATCCCGGCGCCGGCGAGGAAATGTATGTCGACAACTGCTCCGACTGCCACCAGTTAAATGGTGAAGGCGGGGAAGTCGGGCCCGATCTTTCGACCATCGCCGACAAGGGGCTCAAGTTTATCTCCGAATCGATACTGGTGCCGGCGAAGAAAATTACCGAAGGCTACGAAACCTATATCGTCGTTGACAAGGAAGGCCTTAAAACTGTCGGCATCAAGACCCGCGACACGGCCACCGAGGTGGATATCACCACGGATGTCGGTGAAGTGGTAACCATCGCCAGAAGCGATATCGAGGAGATAACCGAAGACGAAGATAACAGCGTGATGCCGAACGACCTGACCGAGGCCCTGACGGTCAAGGATTTCCAGGACATCCAGGCTTTCCTGATGTTGCAGAAAGGGGAGCAAGAGGAACAGTGATGAAAATGTATAAAGTTAATCGTTTCTGGTCCATGGTGATAACGCTGCTGATCGTCTACGGCCTGGTCAAGTGGGGAGTGCCCGCGATTTCCCGGCAGATCACCACCCTGCCCTTTCCGCTGTCGGTGCCCGGGACCCTGATGTTCATCTACATGACGCTTACCGTGGTGGCGTTGTTCATGCTGGTCACTTTTTCCGACGAGTACATGGCGGAATTCTTGCACCCGATCAAAAAGCTACTGCGCGGCGAGTATTCCTCCTTGCTGCGAAACCTGGTGCTGGTAGCGGTGCCGCTGATCGTCAGTTGGCAGGTTTATGAAGTCATTGTGCCGAAGGTGCAATTGCCGACCACGTTGCGGATTCAACATCCGTCTTCCAACTTCCCGAAAAAATTCGAGGATCTGAAAAACCCGCTGTCCACTCCCTCCGACGCCGATATCGATGCTTTCATCGAACAGGCGAAAGCCAACGAAGTAACTTTTATCCCTCAGGTAACGGCTGACATCGAGATCTGGGCAGAGTACACCGAACCGGAGCATACGCTGGAGTTTCTTGTTACCGAGCCGATGAAAAAATTCCTTGCGGAACTGGGATCGGGAAACGTGAACCGGGAAACCGCCCGCGACGCACTGCTGGAGAAGCACCTGTTTGAGGGCCGCGCCCTGTACGCGATGAATTGCCGACCCTGTCACGGTGACAGCGTGGCCGGTGACGGTCCCATGGCGGACGGGTTCAAACTGAGACCGATCAACTTCACCGACAACGGCACGATTGAAACGATTGTCGAGGGCTACACTTTCTGGCGGGTGATGAACGGGGGGCCCGGATTGCCAACCGAGGCAACCCCGTGGGATTCCGCCATGCCCGAGTGGAAGCTGAATCTGACCGAAGAAGAGCGCTGGAAGATTATTCTGGCGGAATACAACCTGGCCGAGAAAACGCCGCGTATTCCGGAGTCCCACTAGTGATGATTTTTAATATACGCGTAACAAACAGGTTTCAGTTCGTACTTGCGGCAGCCATTTGCATAGCTGCATTCACCGCCAGCGGGCTTGCGCTGGCGGCCGATAAGCCCAGCAAAGCAAAACCCGAAGCCACTGCGGAACTGGTAGAGCAAGGCAAGGCCATTTATTTCAGACGCTGCAGTTTCTGCCATGGTCTGCTCGGGGATGGCAACGGGCCGGCGGCCGACTACCTGGATCCGAGGCCACGGGATTTCACCCTCGGTACCTTCAAGTTCCGCACCACGCAAAGCGGTGAACTGCCCACCGATGAAGACATGTTTCGAACCGTGAGCCGCGGGCTCAGCGGTACCGGCATGCAGGCTTTTGACAGCGACCTGATCAAGAACGGATTATCCGAAGAGGAGCGCTGGGCGGTGATCTACTACATCAAGACCTTTGTACTGGAGTTTGAGGACCCGGAGTTTGATCCCTACAAGAGTGTGATCGAAATGCCCAGCGATATGCCGCCGTACAGTGAAGCGTTGGTGGCGAAAGGCAAGGAAGTCTTTAAGAAAGCCAAGTGCTGGGAGTGTCACGGAGAATCCGGTCGCGGCAACGGCCAGGAAGCCTTCGACCGAACCGATGACTGGGGTTTTCCGATTCGTATCCGTAACGTCACCCTTCCCTGGAAAATCAAGGCCGGCGGTGAGCCTATCGATATCTTTACCCGCTTCAGCACCGGCATCAACGGTACCCCCATGCCTTCGTTTATCGAAGGCATCCCGGAAGCATCGGACCGCTGGGCGCTGGCAAATTTCATTAAATCGCTGCAGCACCAGGTGACCAGCCACCGCGTGCTAAAAGCACTGCGCGTGGAGGGCCCCCTGCCGGACGATTCCAGCAGCGAAGTGTGGGCGCAGGCCGAAACCATGGATGTCCGCCTGACGGGCCAGGTGGTAGCGGCACCCCGCTGGCAAAACCCCAGCATCGAGCTGGTGATTACCCAGGCGGTCTACAACGATGAAGAAATCGCCTTTTTACTGCAGTGGGACGATCCGTTCAAGGATGTGATCCACGATGAAGAAGCGGAATTCGACCCGGCGGATATCGGTAAAGTGGGTGCCTACAACTCCTATGTGAATCCGAACGAAACCGTAACCCGCCAATTGAAAACCTTCCGTGATTCGATCGCCATGCAGTTTCCGGTCAAGCCACTGACGGGCACCAGGCGCCCCCATTTTTTCCGTGGCGACTCCTCCAACCCGGTCAACCTGTGGATATGGAAGTCCGATCTGGCGGACCAGGGCCAGCCCGCGGGCGAGGAAGCCAACGCCCGTGGCTGGAAGCAGCCGCCAAGAATTCAGGATGAGGATCAGCAGCAGGTCGTAACCAGTGCCCTGTGGGACAATGGACGCTGGCACGTCGTCATGAAAAGAAAGCGGTTGACTGACGGCCGCGGTGACGTGCAGTTCAACCAGGGGCAATTTATTCCGCTGGCGCTCAACGCATGGGATGGTTCAAACGGCGAACACGGCCGCGTCATGAGCCTGTCAAGCTGGTATAACGTACTGCTGGAAGCGCCCATCCCGATTACCGTTTACATCTATACCGTGCTGGCATTCCTTATCACAGGGGTACTGGGATTGTGGCTGGCCAGGAAGGTTCGCGAGGATGATGGAGTGAAAACGAACGACGAAGATGGAGTCTTCACATGATTAACTGGTCATTGCGAGGAGCGCCAGCGACGAAGCAATCTCCGAACAACATGCCAAGCTTCAGGAGATTGCTTCGCTACGCTCGCAATGACATTAAAATTGAATTCAAGTTAACTCGAGCAGGAGAACGAACATGAGAATCACGGTTATTGTTTACATCGGCGCGGCCCTGGTCATGCTGACTACCGCTTCCGGCAGGGCTAACGCAGCCGGTGAGCAGGCTTTTGGCGACAACAAGTGTGGTGAATGTCATACAACGCAGGGACCGGCCACGGAGAAAACGATTGCGGATCAACTGGCAAAAAAGGGGCCGGAATTGTGGTATGCAGGTAGCAAGTTTCAGCAGCCATGGCTGCAGAAATGGCTACAGGACCCGAAGCCGATCCGGCCCCTGAAATACAACTCGCTGAGTGAGGAAAATCCAGGCGATCACCCCGCTCTCGCGGCCGGCGACGCAGAATCGATAACGCAGTACCTGATGAGCCTGACTTCGGCCGATGTCGAGGCGGGTGTAATCAAGCCCAAGAAGAACCCAAAGGGCAAACTCATATTCGTTAAAAAAATGCCCTGTAGCGGCTGTCATCAATTTCCGGGCAAGAAATTCAAGGGAGGCCGTTCCGCCCCGTCCTTGCACGGCGCCGGTGAGCGGCTGAATCCGGACTGGATTTACGCTTATCTGAAGAAAACCAGGGTATTCAAGCCGGTCCGCATGATGCCGATTTTCGAGGGCATACTCAGAGATAAAGACATGAAAAGCGTGGCCGCTTACGTAGCCAGCTTCAAGTAATGATGATTTCACGGATCAGGAGCAACAAGATGCAAAAATTATTACCGATCGCAGCAGCCTTGCTCGTTTTCAGCTTTTCCAGCAACCCGCTACGGGCTGCCGATGCCGACACCAAGCAGTTATTCAATTTCTATTGCGCCCAGTGTCATGGTACCGGAGGCAAGGGAGACGGGCCGAATGTTACCGACGACTTTCCGGTCAATCCGCGGAATTTCACCAAGAAAGACGAGATGAACAAACTCACCGATGCGGATATCAAGAACGTTATTCTCAAAGGGGGTCCGGTCGCCAGCAAATCGCCGATGATGCCTCCCTGGGGTAAAACCCTGAGCAATGAAGAGGTTGATTCGCTGGTGCTGTACGTGCGTGAGCTGTGTCAGTGCAAGGGCAAGCAGGAATAGCGGTGGCGACGATGCGAACGGCGAACCCGAGCATAGAGACTTTATGAAACGAAAGGCAATTGCTGACGCGGTGATATTCAGCGGCATGTTGATCAATGCCGTGGTGATTGTCCTGATCCTCTATTTTTACGTAATTTGAAAAACGGATGAAAGGTGTAAACAACCATGAATGATATCGAACCCGGCAGCGAAAAATATCCCTGGGCCGGGCCAGCGTTGTTTATTACCGTTCTGGTTGCCATTATTTTCTTTTTTTCATGGTTGGTCTGAAACGACGGGAGATCATGTGAACAACTTTATCGTGCCTTTTGTAGTCGCACTGCTGGCGTTCGGCCTGTTGTTTATCGGGCTGGATATCGTAATTATGAAAGCCCAGGGCCTGTCTCTGTTTTTTCACCAATAGGCTCGTCCGGATAAAATGCACACACCGCTGACCGATAAAACAAAAGCCCCGAGCGCAACGCGCTCGCGCTACCTGTCGATAACGGGCGGGGTGCTGCTGTTGCTTATCCTGTCGCTGTGGTTATTGCCCGTTGCGCTGCCGCATGTGGATAGCGGTGTAGCCTTTGCCGCCGCGTCCGGGAACGCTGATTCGGCCATGGACGAAGCCAGCATCAAGGCCCGCTTACAACCGGTGGTTACGCTAAGCAGTGATGGTCAAAGCCTGCTTGAAAAGCCCTCCCTGGCATTGGCGCAAGTCGATTCCGACACCGGCGCACAAGCACCCGTGTATCCGCCGGCGCCCAGGTTAACCGAATCCGACTATCCGCAAATCAAGGGCGTCAACGGCCGCGTGGCGGTCTGGCTGGTCGCCCAGCTGCACCTGTGGTTCGCCGCCTTTGTGCTCGCCGTACCGATTTTCGTGTTCATCATCGAGGCCATCGGTATGCGTACCCGGGACCGGCGTTACGATGGTATGGCCTACGAATTCATCAAGATAAGCATCACCGCTTATTCGCTGACCGCCATTCTCGGCGGCCTGCTGGTTTTTTTCCTGCTTATTTTCTACCCGCACCTGTTTTTATATCTCACCACGATTTTCAAGAAAACCATGTTCTATTACGCGCTGCTGTTTTTCGTGGAGAGTGCGGCATTGTATATCTACTACTATGGCTGGCACTGGCTGCAGGGTGGATTCCGCAAGTGGGTGCACCTGACCCTCGGCCTGGTACTGAATGCCGCGGGCACCACGCTGATGTTCATGGGTAATACCTGGGTTACTTTCATGATGAGCCCGGCCGGGGTGGATCTCGCGGGTGTTTTCAACGGTAACGAATGGGAAGCGGTACATAATTTTCTGTGGACACCGATCAATATTCACCGGATCGTGGCGAATATCGCCTACGGGGGGTCGATCGTCGGCGCTTACGCGGCATTCAAGTTTCTCAGTTCGACCCGCTCGGAACAGCGCGCGCACTATGACTGGGTGGGATACAACGCGAACTTCATCGCCATATCCGCGCTGTTGCCATTGCCGTTCGCCGGTTACTATCTGACGGCTGAAATTTACGCCTATAGCCAGCAAATGGGCATTACCCTGATGGGCGGGATATTCGCCTGGCTGTTTATCATACAGGCGGTGCTGATCGGCACCCTGTTCCTGTCGGCCAACTATTACCTGTGGTGCGGCATGGGCCGCAGCGATGGCGCCTACCGCTATAACGGCTACATCAAGTATCTTGCGGTGGTGATAATCGGCGCCTTCCTGGTCTGGTTTACCCCGCATACCCTGGTTCTGACCAACGAGGAACTGAAGTCCCTGGGCGGTCCTTATCACAAGTACCTGGGCCCGCTTGGAATCATGCCGGCGAAAAATACCGCGGTGAATATCATGATCCTGTTTACTACCGTGAGCTTCCTGATCTATCGCCGCGCCAACAAGATCGCCACGGTTTCCTGGGCGAAAGCGGGCAACGCCGCCCAGTTTGCGTTGTTCACCGCGGGTATCGTCAACATCCTGTTCCTCGGCATCTACCACGGCTACTTTACCAATACCGTGTACAAGGTGGCGGCTTCTATCCCGCAGGTGTTGACCACCTTGACCATTATCATCGCCAGCACGGCGATTGACAGTTTCATGTACAAGGGATCAAAGCAGGTCGCACCGCTGCATTGGGGTCGGGTGTCCGATCGCGCCCAGTATGCACTGTTCGTGCTGGCGGTGGCCTTCACCTGGCTGATGGGATTGATGGGGTACATCCGATCCGGCATCCGTCAACACTGGCATGTGACCAACGTGTTTCGCGATGCATCGCCCGACGCCTACACGCCGACCCTGGGTTATGCCGCGAACGTGGTCTCGGCGGGGACCATTCTGTTCATGGCAATGGTGATTTTTGTTTTCTGGCTTACCGAGATCAACACCCGCAAGACCGACGCCCCCGGCTACTGGAAGGATACTCCGGGATGAAAAACTTTCTCAAGGTAACCCTTTTCAGCCTGTTGTTGATTTCGCTGTTTTCGCTTTATTCGAACTACGGCATTCCGGAGATTCAACCCGCGCCACCGCCGACCGAGGAGAAGCTGGACCTGGGTTCCATGACCATGGAGCAATTTATCGCCGTGGGTGAGAAAATCGTCAGCGGTAAGGGAACCTGCACCCTGTGCCACAACGAGCTAGGCCGCGCACCGCTGCTCGAGGAACTGGTAACGGCAACGCCGCAGCGCCTGCAGGATTCCCGCTACCAGGGAGAGGCATCCGACCTGGAATCCTATATTCTGGAATCCATGCTGGACCCATCGAGCTACGTGGTGGTCGGTTTCGGCAAGGCCGGAAGCAACGATACCGAGAGTCCCATGCCGAATGTAACCGGGGGTGGTATCGATCTGTCCGAGGCCGAAATCAGCGCGGTAATCGCCTACCTGCAGGACCTGGGTGGCGCCGATGTAACGGTTGAAATCCCGACCGGGACGGCGACCGAAGACAGCACGGAAATCGTTGCAAGCAAAGCGCAAGCGCTGGGCAGCGCCGAGGAAATCGTCGCCAGTTACGGTTGCGGCGCCTGCCACAGGATTGCCGGTCAGTCCGGCGCGATAGGACCCGACCTCAGCTCCATTGGAGAGACCAGGGACAGTGATTACCTGCGGCGCGCCATCCTCGACCCGAATGCGGAGGTTGCCGAAGGTTACCCGCCAAATCTTATGCCCGCGACCTACGGGTCGCAGTTCTACGCGCAGGAACTCGAACTGCTGGTAGCGTACATGAAAGCGTCGGTGGGCGGCGCTGGCGGGCAAACTGAAAGCACCGTCGACACCGCGCCGCAAGCAGCTGGCGCCAGCGACGGTGAATCACTCATGACCCAACACGGTTGTGGCGCCTGTCACAAGTTCGGCACGCAGGTCGGGGCGATAGGACCGGATCTTGGCGACATCGGCGCCAGTCGCGACGCCGACTTCCTGCGTCGTTCCATTGTCGACCCAAATGCCGATATATCGGATGGTTATATGCCCAACCTGATGCCCCCGATTTACGCAGCTCAACTGAGCACGGAAGAGTTGGAGTTGATTGTGAAATACCTGACGGGACTGAAGTAGATGCCTAACCTGATAACAAAGATACCCCGCTTACTGCAGGCTGTACTGGTAATTGTTTTCATCTACCTTGCCTTTATCTTTGTATTTGACGTTGTTCTGGGTCAATTGATACCCGCCAGCCTGCTCACCATGTACATGTTTTTCGTAGTGGCGGGCGTTTTCATGGTATTCACCTTCACCGAGGAAAGTGCCCGCGAGCTGGTCGCCCCGATTAAATCGCTGGTGGATGATCCTTCGCGCAAGACCATCCGTAATATTGTGTTTGTCGTGCTACCTTTGCTGACCGGGGCGTTCACCTATTACAAGATGCTGCCCGGATTCGACGCGCCGGTGGAACTGCGCACTATACATCCCGCGCCGCCATCGTCATTGAAGGTCTTTGGCAAACGCTACGACCTTCTCAATCTCGAGAATCCCTACCGCAAGTTCGAGAAGGAGGACCCGGAGAAATTCAGCGAACTGGTACGCGAAGGCGGCGAGGTCTACATCCGCAACTGCCAGTACTGCCACGGCGACAAACTCGACGGCAGAGGGCCTTATGCCCAGGGTTTGAATCCGGTGCCATTGAATTTCACCGATATCGGCACAATCGCCCAGTTACAGGAATCATTTTTGTTCTGGCGTATTGCCACCGGTGGTCCCGGACTTCCCAAGGAGGCGACCCCGTGGATATCGTCGATGCCGGTGTGGCAGAATTTCCTCAGCGAAGAAGAGATCTGGAAAGTCATTCTGTACCTGTATGACTACACCGGCTACCAGCCGCGGTCCTGGGAACACGAATGATGAAAAGACTGATCCTGGTAGTGATATCCCTGTGGCTGTCGGGGCCAGCCCTCGCCGAACCGGGTGATGCCGATAACGGAGCCCAGGTCTATGCGCAACGCTGCGTCTGGTGTCATGGTGAGGAAGGCGACGGTGAAGGTCCCGCCGCGGAACGCCTGAATCCACCGCCCAGGGACTTCACGTCGGCCCAGTACAAGATCAAGACCACCGCCTTCGAGGATGATTTCGCCAACGACGACAACATGTTCCGCATGATCCGCGACGGCATGCCGGCAACCGCCATGCCCGGCTGGAGTGACGTATTGTCGGAGCAGGAGATGTGGGACCTGGTGTGGTATATCAAAACCCTGGCCGGCCTCGAGGAGGAGGAATTGGGCGCGGATATGGATTACGGCACCCAGGTCGAATCATCGCCCGAGAGCATTGCCACGGGAAAACAGCTTTTTCATGAGGATGACCGTTGCGTCGAGTGTCACGGTAAAGAAGGCAAGGGAGATGCGGTCAAGGGATTGAAAGACGATTCCGGGTATCGAACCTGGCCCAGAAACCTGACCAAGCCCTGGACGTTTCGCGCCAGCAACGACCCCAGGGATATTTTTGCGCGCATCAGTACCGGAATTCCGAGCACCCAGATGCCGGCTTTCGGCGACCCTGCCAGCGATAAGGTTCTGAGCGTGGAAGAACGCTGGCATGTGGCCAATTATGTGAACTCGCTGGCCAAGACGGACAAGATCGTGGCGCCGGAAAACACCGTGATCAAGGCGGATAAACTCGAGGGTGCATTACCGGATTCCGTTGAAGACCCGCGATGGCAACAAACCGTGCCCACGACCTTTTTCCTGGTGCCGCAGATTATCGGCGAGCAACGTTTTTTTACGCCCTCGAACGATACCGTAACGGCGCGGGCGGTTTACAACAACGAGCACTTCGCTATTCTGCTGGAATGGGACGACCGCACCATGAGCATCCCGGGCGATGAAACCGCCGAAGAAATCTCGGATCCCGAACTGTCTGAAGATTCCATCGCTATCCAGTTACCGGTAACCATTCCGGAGGGGTCGGAAAAGCCCTATTTCGGTATGGGTGATACCTCCCACCCGGTCAATATGTGGCAGTGGAAAAGCGGCACGCTGGAGAATCCCGCGAGTGTCAAACTTTACAACGCGACGGGCTTCACCGAGATCGAGGAACGCGATGCCGCCGCGGTGGGCGTCGAGGCCACCGGAGTGTACAAAAACGGCACCTGGAAAGTACTCATGACCCGGCCCCGGGGTGTGGATGATCCGCAAAAGGATCTCGAGCTTGGCGAGGGACAGTTTATCCCTGTCGCCTTCGCCGCCTGGGACGGCAGCAACAGCGAGTTGGGCTCGCGCCATACCATGACGACCTGGTACTGGTTATTGCTTAAGCCCGATGCGGGTTCGACTCCCGCTATTTCGGCAATAGTCATCATAATGCTGCTGCTCGCTATCCAGTTCTGGTGGGTCAGAACGGCAACCCGGACACAAAGGAGCGGTCAATCGACCTGAGCCGGTAATATGCAGAAAACAGAAGTAAAACAAAGCTCCAGTGGCGAGGATAGCGATTCCAGAAAGGGCGTAATTCCCAAACTACTGGGGGTTGTCGCCATTATCCTGGGTTTTCTGGACAGCATGTTATCGTGGCGCGGCGGGTTTGCGGTCGAACCCTTTTACATCGCCCTGATCCTGGGTGGAGTAATACTCTATGTCACCGGGACATTGGCAGGCAAGCGGTGATTATTCAATTGTCACCAATCCGGCCACGGACCGGGATGATCGCGATAGGACTGCTTTTTTCGGTTTTCAGTACAGCCCTGCTGGCTGCAGCGCAATTAGAAGTCGACAGTGACGCCAGCGGTCCCTTTTCGCTCGTGGATCACAATGGGAAACCGGTAACGGATCGTGATTTCAGGGGCAAGTTCATGCTTGTCTTCTTCGGTTATACCTCCTGTCCCGACGTATGCCCGATGGATCTTCAGATCATTGCGCAAGTCATCGACGAACTGGGCGAGGCCGGTGACCGGCTACAACCCATATTCATCAGCGTAGATCCGGCGCGGGATACACCCGAGGTTGTCGCGCAATACGCCAGCCATTTCCATCCGCGGCTGATCGGTCTCAGCGGCTCCCGCCAGCAGACTGCCGCGGCGGCCCGCAACTACGGCGTAATATCGATGAAAATTATCGATGAAACCAACCCCGGAAACTACAGCGTTAACCACTCCGCACTGACTTACCTGCTCGGGCCCGACGGCAAGTTTGTCGCGGCATTCGATCACGGGACCGATACTGAAGCCATGACATCTGTCATTTTATTGCACCTCGCCAGGCCAGTAAAATAACGACAGAGGCCTAACTTGACATCACGGAAAAAAATATGACTAGAGAAGCGTCTGAAGTTGCCACGGAAAATCCGCAACCCGGGTACTATCGAAATATCCTGAATGCGCTGGATTCATCGGATCATTCCAATCGGGCTTTGAGCGACGCGATTTCCCTGGCCACATTATCGGGCGCGCGCTTAACCGGCACTCACGTCTACGCCGCCAAGCTCCATGATGTACGTTTCCGACAGATGGAGGGAGGATTGCCGGAACAGTTTCGGCAGGAACAGGAACTGGAACGGCAACGCGACGTACACGATGACCTGATCACCCGCGGATTATCCATCATCACCGACTCTTACCTGGACCAGGCGGACCGGTTGTGCCAGCAGCAACAGATCCCCTTCCTGCGCAGCTCGCTCGAGGGTAAGAATTACCGGGCGCTGACGGAGGAAGCAAACAGTGGTAAATACGATTTACTGGTGATGGGCTCACTGGGTCTCGGCGCCGTTGCCGGCAGTCGCATCGGCACGGTCTGCGAGCGCGTCGTGCGCCGCGTAGATATCGATACCCTGGTCATCAAGAATCCACAGCAGGAGATTGCCGCCGGTCCCGTGGTGGTAGCGATTGACGGCTCCACCCGCGCTTACGGCGGCTTGTTGACGGCATTGGCCCTGGCGCAAAAATGGGAGGTTCCACTGCAGGTGATTGCCGCCTTCGATCCTTACTACCACTACGTCGCTTTCAACCGCATCGCCGGTGTGCTGTCCGAGGAAGCCGGCAAGGTTTTCCGCTTCAAGGAGCAGGAAAAACTACATGAAGAAATCATCGATTCCGGCCTCGCCAAGATCTACCAGGGGCATCTTACGGTCGCCGAATCCATCGCCAACGAGCACGGCGCCGAAGTGGAGACGGTGCTGCTTGACGGCAAACCCTACGATGCCATCGAAAAATACCTGCGCAAGGTAAACCCGTCTCTGCTGGTGATCGGTAAAACCGGTATCCACGCCGACGCGGAACT
>Ga0164315_10003196_pt1 | contig 12673 bp, 8 predicted proteins | sample GuaBasSedimGuay6_FD_113737 | JGI IMG/M metagenome (GOLD analysis project Ga0164315, IMG submission 113737) | Subseafloor sediment microbial communities from Guaymas Basin, Gulf of California, Mexico - Guay6, Core 4569-2, 0-3 cm | ecosystem: Environmental > Aquatic > Marine > Hydrothermal vents >... | reverse complement strand
TAGCCGAAAATATTAGAAAAGAGTAGATTTGTATTCAAACGAAATAACATGAAATTTAAAGACAGCGGGGCCTTTCTAATCAAGCTAAATAATTTATTTAATGGCTTAATTGCTATACCCCTGCTTCTGGTTGGCTTTGGCTATCTCGAGATCAGTAATGGCTCATGGGTGGCAGTAATAGAACCAACAAATGCAATAATAATAAGTATGGTTATAGGCCTTGGCCTGCTGGTTACTTATATCAGCCTTCAATTTAAAAAGGAAACAAGAAAATTAACTGTATTTGATACGCTACAGGAGAAAATGGGAGCATATTATGCATTAGCCAGATTCTATTATTGGTCTGTATTTGCGCTTTCAATTATTGCCGCGGCATTACTCTTTATGTTTGCAGACCTTGCCTTTGCAGTTATCTATGCCTTCATGTTATTCTGGATGTCGGTATTTCGTCCTGCGTTGCGTAGCCTGGCAGACCTGTTTGACCTGAAAGATGAGGAGAAGACAAGGTTTATGAATAAAGACCCTCTGGCCTAAATTGAATGTTGGTATAATCAAAAAAGACCACCCGGAATATATCCGGATGGTCTCAGAGATAACTAACTGACCTATTTATTTTAGAAAGTAATTCCGAATTGCATTCTGTTTAACTGCGGAGCACCCTGATTTTCCTGGAACATTTCGTTGAGGTCATATTCAAAGAATAAGTCCAGTCCTCTAAAGCCGATCTGACCACGAACTCCATAGCGAACATTTGATAACAAGTGGCTGGCAGTCTTCTTGTCTTTTCGCTTTCCATTGGCATCGTCATATACATACTTTGTACGACTCCATATTCTATAACCTACATATGGACCTGCTCCAATGCGAAAGCCTTTGTCTACGTTATTCCACATCCTCCATCCACGTCGGTGATTGCTGCCAAAAGCGAGCATTGGAACGGCTTTAGCTTGTATATGCCAGGTTGACAGCTTACTCTTCTTATAAGATACTTCTCCTGTATCAGTAACAAAGCTAACACCGGTATCGTCGGCAACCAATCTAGTGCGTGGGTCATCAAAGCGATGAGCATTTAAAGCAAAGGTTATTCCCATATCAATGAAAACCGGGCCGAAAAGGTGGGTTTTGAATGTTGGTCCCAGGTTCCAGTACCATGAGCCAATAGGATTTAGGGCATATGTTGAATTCCCGGCGGGAAAACTTCCATTTTCGATGTAGTTATTTAATCCTACATCTAAAATGAAATTGAACTTGGAACGAGGATAGTAACGATACCTTTTGTCGTCCTCGTCATCATCATCATCTGCCTCAGGCCAATTGGTCGAAGGCTCCACCTGATACACAATAGCAGTATCTTTTAAATACTTTTCGCCGGTTTCATCTTTAATTTCCAGTACCTGCACACTATCATTTAATTCATTCACCTGTAAATTCAGGTCTTCGAGAATTTTATTGATATCGTACTGAGTAAGATTTTGAAGGTCTTCCTTGCTATCAACATAGATTACAATTTGACTGTTGTTGCCAAATTTAAGGATTACAGTATCCTTCTCAGGATTGGTGTAATTCGTTAGACTGCCGGCCATTGTTCCCATAGAAATGAGCATAGCAATCCCAGTAAGAAAAATTTTATTTAACTTGTTCATAACTTATTTATTTTGAGTTTTCGTCTTTGTTCGATTTAAATTTTGATTGAATGTTATCCCTTAGTTTTTGAAAATTAACCAGTTTTTTCTCTCCATTACGTACATCTTCCATGTAGTTTATGGCTTTAGTAAAGTTTGATTTTGATTCTGGTTTACCTTGTTTGTAAATTATTGTTAACGGTTCGAGTGTATTTGTTTCTACTGTTTTATCAATTTCTTTGTTAGAAGCGATGGCGATGTCTTCAGCTTCATCATTAGCAAGCGGAAGGGGCTCTTGAATTACAGGTGTAAGCTGGTGTTCAAATACTTTATTATCTGCCAGGATAACATCAGTTCGCGTTTTGTCATTTAGCTGAATTTGATTGTCTTCCTTGGTTTCTGCTAATTGTGTTTGTGGAGGAGCAACTTGCTCTTTGGGTTGAGTAGTAGTTTCTGCTACTTGAATGAATACAGGCACAAATACAATCTCTTTTGGTACATCTACATTTTCTGCTTGCTTATCGGAATATGAATATTCGTAAGTTCTGGTCGGAGCATCAATACTAAACATGTACCACGAAGAAACAATAGCCAGAACAGCACTAGCGGCAATACTCATCCATGTCCATAAAGGTTTGCGGGAGCGTTGCTCTAAAGATTCTTCAAGCCTTTCCCAGGCATCAGGGCTCGGTGCGCTCTGATGGTCATCTAGCTTGTCGTGAAATAACTTATCTAAACTATGCTTTTTCATTTCTTCTCAATTTTTCTTCCCACATCGCTTCTTTTTCAATAATCTGCTTTTGCAACATCTTTCTGGCCCGGCTAAGCTGAGATTTAGAGGTATTCTCTGATATTGCCATGCTATCGGCGATCTCTCTATGTGAATACCCATCTATTGCAAACATGTTAAACACCGTTCTATAACCAATGGGTAGCCCATTAATCAAATTCAGCAGGTCGGCAGCTTCCAGGTTTTCAGAAGCTAGCTGATAATTCGGTTCGTGCTCAGCGTATTCGATATCTACTTCAATATACATCCCTTTGTTTTTTCGAATATAAAGTAGCGACTCATTAACCATTATTCTTCTAACCCAACCTTCAAAATTACCCACTCCGGAAAATTGCTCAATCTTATCGAGTACCTTGGTAAAACCCACAATCATTACACTTTCGGCTTCATTAACGTCTTTAATGTACCGTCTGCATAGAGCCAACATCATTGGTGCGAGCCAATTATAAACTTCGCGCTGAGCCTTACGATGCTTTTTTCGGCATCCATCAATTAGCGACTCTTTTGTACTTGATTTATTAATGATCAATTTCATTTCGGGTATACTCACTTCTAAGATACCGATTTAGGCTGAGAGGTTGCATGAGCCTGTAAATATAATTTAGCTTATAAAAAAGCATGGTATATAAGATTGAATTCGCCTTTCGTGAATAGTGTGTTACGTATTTTGAGGGTTCACCTCGAATATCAACTAGCCTTACTTCTAAAATCTGATGGGGAAGAATTAAATTCTTCTTTAAAGATTCGATAAAAATATGATCTATTATTAAAGCCGGTTTCGTAGGAGATTTCAGAAATAGTCAGGTCACTGTTTTTTAGAAGTTCCGCAGCTTTTTTGAGTCGATATTTTCTGATAAAGCCATGTGGAGTATGGTCAGTTAAAGCCTTAATCTTACGATACAGTTGTGTTTTGCTGATGCCAAATTCTTCAACCATCAAATTAGAATCCAAATCCGGATCAGACATATTATCAATAATATATTTTGCTACTTTATTCAACCATATCTGGTCTTTCTTTACCAAACCATTAACATTTTCAGCTAATTTCCAAGGGGCATTTTTCAGGAGCTCTCTTATGTTTTCTTTGGATTCAAGTAATTTTTCAACTCTAGTAATCAGATGCTTAGGATGAAATGGTTTTGGGATAAATGAATCAGCACCAATATCAATACCTTTAATACGATCTTCTATTTCTCCCATTGCTGTTAGAAGGATTACCGGAATATGACTTGTGTTGATATCCTCTTTTATCTTTTTACATAATTCATAGCCATCTATTTCCGGCATTAGCACATCGCTAATAATAAGATCAATTGAGTTTTCTGTTATTATATCAATTGCTTCGGCTCCATTTCCGGCTTCAATAATATCATAATTTTTAAGAAACATTTCTTTGATAATCGTTCGAAACTGCTCGTTATCATCAACAACTAGTAAACAATATCGATTACTTGATTCTACTTCTAAACTCGAATTAGCAGTTTTAGCCCTCTTAAAGTTCACAAATTCTGAATCTATTTTCTGTTCAATAATAAGTGGGTCATGTTGTATCAATCCCTCTACAAGGTAGTCAGTATACGATTCCTTATTAACAGGGATTTTTATATAAAAGATGCTTCCTTCTCCTTCTTTACTACTTACTTGAATACTGCCAAGGTGCGACTCAACTAAACTTTTTGTTAGGGCCAATCCAATGCCACTGCTTTTATTTGGGTCCGGTTGTGTATGATTTTCTGATGCTAAATTATAAAACCGTTGAAATATTTTTTCCAGCAAATTTTCAGGCATACCAATTCCAGTGTCTTCCACGGTTATCAGGGCTTCATCATGGTCAATGGTTACGCTTACAGTAACCACGCCATTCTCAGTATTGTACTTTATGGCATTTGAAATCAAATTAAGCATGATAGTCTTTAATTTATCATGGTCAAACCATACAGGTGTTCTATCAGGCAACTCATTTTCAAATGATATACTTACCTTATGATCTTCAGCATAACTTGAAAAGGCATCGGTTATTTTTTCGAGAAATAAAGAAATATCAGATGGGCTAACCGCCAAACTTACCTGGTCGGATTCCGCTTTTCTAAATTCAATAAGCTCCCCTATTAACTTTAAAAGTCTGTTAGAGTTGTAGTAGATACTTTCAAATGAAGATCTTAATTCAGGATATTTATCTTTATTTTCAAATAGGTTGTTTGCAGGGAAGAGTATAAGCGACAATGGTGTTCTGAACTCATGAGATACATTGGTAAAAAAACGCAACTTGTAATTATTGATTTCTTCAATATTGCGTTTCTCAAGCTGTGCGAAATATATTTCCTTTTGCATTCTTGTCCTTCTTCTCAGGATGTAATAAATCAAGAAAATTAAACCTAATATCGAAACTGAATATATTACATAGGCAATTAATGTACGCCAGATTGGTGGTTTTACAATGATAAGAAGGGACCTGTACTCGTCACTCCACATGCCATCAGCATTACTGCATTTTAGTTTTAGAGAATAGTCGCCGGGTGGAACATTAGTAAAGAATGCAGAACGTTGGGAACCTATGTAGGTCCACTCTTTATCGAAACCTTCCAAATAATAGGCATAATTAGACTTTTCATTATTTGTGTAGTTTAAGGCAGCATAGCTTATGCTAAAGAAATTCTCCTCACTATCAAAAATAAGGGTATCAGTATCATCTATATGTTTTTGCAGGAGGCCTGATTTATTTCCTGGTATGATAAGCTTATTAAAAAGTTTAAGTTCTTGGAGTGCGAGCCTTGGATAATCATCAGAATATTTGATTTTATCAGGTTCTATTATTGTTAGTCCATTTATTCCTCCAAAATACAATCTTTTAGATTTTGAGCCTGAGAAGGAAGCCCCATCACTATATTCATTACCTGCGAGACCATCATTTTTATTATAATTACTGAAATGATTTAGTTTCCTGTTCCAGTTAGAAAGTCCACGGTTTGTGCTTATCCATATATTGCCCATTTCATCTTCTTGTACAGCATGGATCGTATTACTGAGTAATCCACTGCCTGAGTTAAAGAACTCATAATTATAGTTCTTATCTATTAGTGAAACATTATAAAGGCCATTACTTGTTCCAACCCATAATTCCTTGTACAAAGTGCTTTTATAAAGCGCAATAACATCGCTATCAATTTGAGAGGGCAAGTTCGAAAATTCGCTTGTTAGCGTGTTCAATAGCTGGACACCACCACCACGGCTGCCAATCCAAAGGAAATTAGGCCTGTCCTCAATTATAGAATAGACGATATTGCTGTTTAGGGCATTCTCGATATTAGATTTTTTCAGGAACTGCTGGTAGTCAATCAAAGCATATTTACCGACCCCGTTTTTTTTAATAGCTAACTTTATAATCCCATGCCCGCTGGTTCCAAGCCAAATATTGTTATATGAATCAATGCAAATGGCATAAACTGATTTGAAGGAAAGGTTGACTTCATTAGTGAAATCATTAGGGAAATGGAGGATTTTTCCTGATTCATGTTCTATAAAATCTATTCCTTCACCATCAAGACCAATCCAGTAATTTAGATGATTGTCTCTTTCAATTGCCAAAACGGCATTATTTGATAGACCATTTTCAGTTGTTATTAGCGAGGTGTTAGATAGCTCTTTATCAACTACATTTAATCCACTGCCTCTGGTGCCAACAATAATTCTTCCGCTTGGCTCTTCATAAATTGCGCGAATAATATTGTGGCTTAACTTGCCCTGAGTTAGTTCACCTTTTTTGATAGAAGAAAATGGCGAGCCTTCAGTATTATACTCCAAAATTCCATTTCCATCCGTACCAATCCACAGTAAATTAGGTTCAACTTCATATATTTTTAAGATTTTAACTTTTTCCCCAACTAGTTCCGGGAAAAGATCATCAACATTTTGAACAGAGAGTCCATTATCGGAGAATAATTTAAAAATTGTGCCATTATCAGTGCCTAGCCAGAGAAAATTGTCACTTTTGCTGCTGGCTAGCTCAGTAATAATAAATTCTTCGTTGCCCGCTTCAATTTTTTGGGAGGCACCCGTATTTATGTCTACATATAACAAACCACCTCCTTCCAAGGTCATAAAAAGTACTGGAGTATCCTGGAAATCAATAAACCAATGCTGGTCCGGTATTACGTTATTCGAAGCAGATAAGGAGTCAATTCTAACAGCGGTCCATACCTCTTCTTTAATAAGTGTTATTAAGTCGCCATCATCATTTAATAATGCAAGCCGCTGATTTGAGAATGCTTTTATGCCAACTATTCTTTTCAATGAGGGCTCAATATTTTGGGTGCTTTTTATTTGAGTCAAGCTATCTTCCTGTTCAGAATAATTAACTATACCAACACCATAGATGCTATACCAAAGCGTAGAATCGTTGGCCATACTGCTGCGAATAATCCTTTCTCTGCCAAGAGAGAAATTGTCTGGATTTAAATACACTTTAAAGCTTTCCGTAGTACGATCGTAGAGGTTTATATTTTTGTCCGTAACTATCCAGAGATTATTATTTCTATCTTCGATTACTTCTCTGATGATGTTATTACTAATACTTGATTCGGTGTTGCGGTCGGGCATATAAATGACAATATTCTTGCCGTCGTATTTGTTCAGGCCGTCCCAGGTGCCAAACCACATATAATCCTTGCTATCCAGGAAAATTGATGTAACAGCGCTATTGGATAAGCCTTGGCCACTGTCAATTTTCTTTAGATTCCAATACTGGCCAATTGAGGTTGTGGCCGTTGCCAGGATAAAGAAAGAAGTCACAAACAATAGGAAGATTGCTCTTAGGATAATTGATTTATTAAGATTTACTTCCTTTAGCATTGTTTTCATATCAGGCTCTGATGCAATTTACCATTAAAGATTTTCAACTATTATGCTAACTCCACTTTATAATTATGGTATCTCCCGGACCTATAATGATCTCATTATTCTTAAATGCCGCTTTACCAAACAATATTTCATGATTTTTTGATGACTGCTGTCTTATTGGGATTTCAATTGCATCTTCATTATTGTTAATAATCATCGATATATAACTATCTTCAGATTCTAGTGTTTTTATAATAGTACGGGGCATATGCCGATCAAACCAAAGAGGTAGTTTTATGATGTTGCTCCTTAACTCATCGCTAAGGAATTCAGCCAGGGCGCTATTGTCATTTTGCCAGCTTCCTAAGCCAATTAGAGAAGGAATCCAAATTACCGCTCCTTTACCATAATTGTTTTTAACTCCGGTAACCTTTTCATTAACCTGACTAATTACCTGACCAGAATAATTCTTCAATTCGCCAATAAGCATATGCACGGGCAGCGTTAAATTGCCAAAATTAATCTCACTCGAATTGCCTACAAAATCAAAGCCTCTTAAATCAGCACCAGTTAAATCTTTAAATGGTGAGGACTGTTGATAGACGTTTTGCATATTTTCATCAAAAAAGCCACTCATGCCAGTCATAATAACTTTATTGCCTTTCTCTACGAAAGTGTAAATAGCTTTAATATTAGTATTTGAAAGTGCAACAACATTGGCTAGTATTACTGTATGCTCCTCAGGACATGCTGACCAGTCAAAATTATCTATATCCTCAATCTGACAAGGAATACCAAGCTCGAGTAATACTTCGTAATAAGCAAGAACTGATAAAATGTGGGCACCTTGCTTCCGGCCTTTATAATTGTCATCAAATCCATTAGACATAACCTTTTCAAGTGTAATCATAGACTTGGTTGAATAGAGCAGGGTTACGATTGGTTGTAAAGGTTTGGTGTTTTTAAATAATAATTTGTTGTCAGAGATAACATTAGCTATTTCTTTTGTTATTAATAACCGCTCAGTTGGTTCGTCCTGATAGGTTACCATATTCCATTCACCGGTTTCATGACCTTTTCCACGAGGATTAAGTGTCCAGAATATGATTCTTTCTGCACCGGAAATTATACCTGTCCAAACCCATAGGGCGAGGTCCGATTTATTAACGCTCATTGGTTCAAAACCGCTGAATATATTATTGCCACCCTGCAATTCTGTTACCCAGAAAGGATTAGGTAAACTTGCCTGTCTGATAAGATCGCAGTGTGCAGAAATGGCTAAAGCATACTGATCTCTTTTGAAATCTCGTAAATGCCATGAGGCATGAATTGAGACACCCAGAGTGGATAAAAAAGGTTTCCAATTGTAAAAGTCGTACTGAGACAAATTAGTGAATAGCTGATGGTTATTAACATGGGTTAAATTTTCAGTATCGACCAACCGCACCTGCTCAGCAATCCAATTTAGGTACCAAGTGGTATAATCTCTGAAAAACAACTCCCAGCTCATAAATTCCCAACCGGATCCACGTGTATCTTGCTTTGCAAGCCAAGAATTATATTTGCTTAGTGCGAGACCTTCTCTCTTTCTTTCCTCCACGCCGGGCTCATTTTGCAAGACCCAGCAATCTAAGGCCGGATGGTCTTTAAAATGCTCAACCACATTTTTAATATAATCGGCAATCTCAGCTAAATGACTCTCGTCACGAGGGAATTTAAAACCACCTACAGAATCATCTGACGGGAAAAAAGTAACCAGCAATCGAATGTTATTAATGGCGGCCTGATCAAAGGCATAATCATATATCTCGAAATCCCATTGAGTGCCTTCTCGAATATGATCTTCGAACAGCCGGATCCTGGAAGTGGTCATTCCATTCTGAGCTAATATTTTAAACCACTTTGCTACCCTTTTTTTATCTTGACCGGGCTCAATAAATACCTGTGCCCCTAACCTGAACTCTTCCATATAGCTTGAATATTAGATTACTAATAATACCAATTACAATTTAAGGAATAAGATACCAATATTACCAATGTGTACACCCTGTTACCATATGTTATATAGGTAACTTCTTTGGCAATATTGAGGACTTAGTTAACAAATAAATTGCTGAAGTTCACAGATAAATTTATTAACCAACTTTCTGCCAAGCATGGATATTGCCAAAAGATTTAGTCAAAATCCTTTACTGTCTCCAAAAGATGTTCAGCCGAGCAACGATGAGATGATAATAGAGTGTCTGCTAAACCCTGGAGTATTCAAGTATGAAGGAAAAATCTGGCTATTAATTAGAGTGGCAGAGCGGCCGGAACAAAAAGACGAAAAAATCAGCTTCCCTGTATTGGATGAAGGGAGGGGTGTAAAAATCCTTTCTTTTGATAAAAATGACCCGGATCTGGATGACACAGACCCCCGTGTTATAAAGTACAAAGGAGAATTTTTCCTCACTACCATGTCTCATCTGAGGCTAATGAGTAGTTCAAACGGTATTGACTTTAAAGAGGAGAAAGGCTTTTCGCCTATTTACGGGGAAGGAAAACTGGAGGCATACGGCATCGAAGATTGTCGGGTTGCAACTTTTGAAGGTTTATACCATTTAACCTATACCCAGGTATCAGGGATTGGTGTGGGAGTTGGCTATATCCAAACTAAAGACTGGCGATCTTTTGACCGGAAAGGGATGATATTTTCGCCTCATAATAAAGATTCCACTCTCTTCGAAGAAAAAATAAATGGCAAATATTACGCCTTGCACCGGCCAAGCAGTCCTGAATTAGGCGGGAATTATATATGGCTGGCCGAGTCAGAAGATTTATTACATTGGGGGAATCATAAATGTATTGCGATTACAAGACCAGATAACTGGGACAGTGCACGTGTTGGGGCAGGCGCATCACCTATTAAAACAGAAGCAGGCTGGCTCGAAATATATCATGGAGCAAATAGTGATAACCGCTATTGCCTTGGAGCAATACTTCTGGATTTAGATGACCCATCAAAGGTTATTGCCAGAAGTGATGATCCTATTATGGAGCCACTAATGGATTATGAAAAAACTGGGTTTTTCGGAAATGTCGTTTTCACCAACGGTCATGTCGTAAATGGGGATACAATTACAATTTATTATGGCGCCTCAGATGAAGTGATTTGTGGAGCAACATTTTCTATTAAGGAGATCTTAAAAACATTAGAAAACAATAAACTTAGTCTATGAAAGCATTGTTGAATTTTATCAAGAAACCATTAATTGAGTATGACTTCTTTTTAAGCATGCCATATAATATGCGTGTTTTACTCGTCACTAATATGGTCTATGCTTTTGTATTACCTGTAGTTGACATATTTGTAAGTGCCTATATAATGCGCAGCTCAAACGACCCGACTTTAGTAGCTACGTATCAATTATTTCTTTATGTTGGAATACCATTTACCTTTTTAATCAATGGTTTTTTGCTTAATAAATTTAATATATCCAATCTCTACAGCTTTGGCATGCTGTTGAGTGGCATATCTATGTTAATAATGATGTCACTTGACAATATGGATTTGTTCGGCGTTGCTTTTGCCGGACTGATAATGGGTAGCTCATTTGGGTTTTTCTGGGCAAATCGTGATTTCCTTGCACTTATTACCACTAATGATGACAATAGAAACTACTATTACGGCCTTGAAACCTTCTTTTTTACCACCACTTCTATTATTATACCTTTTGCCGTTGGTTCGTTTCTTGTTTCTTACCAAAGTTTTGATTGGCTAAAAAATGGAGATATTACGGCAGCCTATCAAGTTGTTACATATTGTGTATTGGCAGTAACAGTTATTTCTGGCATTATTATTCATAAGGGCAAATTTTCTAACCCTTCTCAAAAAAAATTCATCTATTTCAAATTTGATAAGCTTTGGGGGAAAATGTTATTTCTGTCTGGCCTTAAGGGTTTGGCACAGGGATTTCTAGTAACTGCTCCAGCCATCTTAATTCTGCGCCTTGTAGGAGACGAGAACTCCTTAGGTATTGTGCAAAGCATTAGCGGTATTGTTACTGCTATCGCACTCTACATAATAGGTCGCGTTGCAAAGCCAAAACACCGGATCGCGATTTTTACCGTAGGCTTATTCATATTTTTTATTGGCGCACTGGCCAATGCATCTTTATTCTCAGCTACAGGTGTGATGATATTTGTTTTATGCTTAGTACTATTCCGGCCACTGCATGATATAGCATATTTCCCTATTCAGATGAAAGTTATAGATATCCTTTCTAAGAAAGAAAACCGAAGCGAATTTGCCTATATATTTAATCATGAATTTGGCTTGTTTGTAGGAAGATTTTTAGGACTAACATTGTTTATTGTCTTATCTACTTACGTGTCGATAGACTTCTCACTAAAATATTCGATATTGATTATAGCCGCACTGCAGTTAATATCTATTCCGGTAGCTAAGCATATTACAAAGGCGGCCAATAATGAACACAAAGAGAAGCCTAGTTCAACCCCTGAAGCAACAACCATAAAAAGCGCTTGAGTATGATAAACATAAGAACCATAATATTATCCTTTGTTATTGCATCATTTATTGGCTGTTCTCAACCTGAACCAATAACAGTAACACAGGTATCAATTAATCGTATAAAAGGAATGCCCAATCGGCCATCACCATACAAGATGCTGGATTGGAGAGAAAAAGCCATCAATTTTGATAGTTACATATTCGACCACGAAGCCTCAGGGGAGTATTTGCCTTTGATCTGGATAGATAGTTCCCAGCGTAACATGGCTCAAGACACATACGGCTTATTTACCGTAATTGGAGATATCAGACAAGGTCCCGGTGCCAATAATGGAGAGTTTCATGAAGCATTGGCATCGTTAGGTGCATTATTAGGTGCGGGGTTAGTGGGCATAGATAAGACGGATCAGGATGGCTACAATTATGTGAAGATGGTGCAGAATTATTTCAATTCTGATAATGGCTGGAATATAATTATGAATAATACCAATGCCGAAGTGGCCATGCTTGGAGGTGGTTATGGCCGTGATTGGTGGTACGATGTTTTTCCAAATGTTCTTTATTATGCTGTGTGTGATATATTCCCTGATGTTGATGGTGAAGATTTAATCCTGCGCACAATAGCTGACCAGTTTTATCGTGCCGACTCTGTTCTTGCCGGTAATTACGATTACTCCTATTTTGATTATGCGGCAATGGAGGGCAAAAGAAACCATATCGTTTATCAACAAGATGCTGCCGCCGGGCATGCCTATGTCTTATATTCTGCTTATAAGAAATTTGGCGATGAGAAATATCTAAATGGGGCCAAATCGGCTATTGAGGCATTGTTGAGCTTAAAGGAAAGTAGATTTTATGAAGTACTACTGCCTTTTGGCGCAATAACTGCGGCTAGAATCAATGCGGAAGAAG
>Ga0164315_10003195_pt1 | contig 12687 bp, 10 predicted proteins | sample GuaBasSedimGuay6_FD_113737 | JGI IMG/M metagenome (GOLD analysis project Ga0164315, IMG submission 113737) | Subseafloor sediment microbial communities from Guaymas Basin, Gulf of California, Mexico - Guay6, Core 4569-2, 0-3 cm | ecosystem: Environmental > Aquatic > Marine > Hydrothermal vents... | reverse complement strand
TGTTAGGTAATTTTAAACTCAATGGCAGAAAACAAATTCGCTGGGAAGCGGGTGTTATTTTTGGTCTGGATAATGAAACAGCCGATCAAACCTACAAGTTTTTGCTTGAGTTTGAATTTTAATTAATGTTATCTTTGACTGATGAACATTTTAATTGCTCCTGATTCATTTAAAGGCAGTCTGACTGCCGTTGAATTCTGTCAAATTGCTGCACAACAAATTCAAAGTGTTAAGCGCGATGCTCATTTAATACTTTTGCCTATGGCTGATGGCGGTGAAGGGACTATAGATGCCATTCTTGCTAATGTTAAAGGTCAGCGTCGTTTTATACAGGTTCATGATCCATTATCTAAAATCATAGATGCCCAATATGCTATTCTGGATGATCAGCACACGGCTATTATCGAAATGGCCTATGCTTCAGGTTTGCCGCTTCTAAAACCCGAACAACTGAACCCGATGCTTGCCACAAGCTATGGCACAGGTGAAATAATTATCGATGCATTAGAGCAGAGATGTCGACGATTGATTATCGGTCTTGGCGGCAGTGCAACCAATGATGGCGGCACGGGCATGCTCGAAGCTCTGGGTGTGCAATTTTTTGATAGAGACAAATGTAAAATCCGTGCCAGTGGACAGGCGCTGCAGGATATTGATACTATTGATTGTTCTAATATGGATAGCAGACTTAAAGACTGTGAGTTTATTATTGCCGGTGATGTCACCAATCCCTTACTTGGAATAAACGGGGCAACATCAGTTTTCGGCCCGCAAAAGGGGGCTGATGAAACAATGCTGCCGCAATTTGAAGCAGGTCTGCAGAATTTTGTTAATAAAACTGATGAGATATTAGATTCAGCCCAGTCAATGTGTTCACAGGCAGGATCGGGTGCCGCAGGAGGAATGGCTTATGCACTGATGGCTTATTGTCAGGCAATAATGCATAGTGGTTTTGAACTGATTGCTGATATGACTCATCTGGATACTCTGCTGGGATCTGAAAAAACCAGACCGGATTTAATTATTAGCGGAGAAGGCCGCTTCGATAATCAAAGTCTGCAGGGTAAACTGACTGGTCGCTTGTGTCAGCGTGCCGATAAGTATCAAATACCGCTTGTGCTGATCTGCGGCAGTCAGGCCGAAGATTTATCTGTAAGCAGGCTCAGTCAAAATATTACATTATACAGCCTGTGCAGCGAAGATATCTCTGTTGAATACAGTATGAATAATACCGCTGATTTATTAAAAAAAATGATATTAAACATAATAAATGAACACTCTTTCTTTTAGCTGCACCTCATCTATTTATTCCATAAGATTTTTCTACAAAAATCTATTGCTTGCCTTATGCTTAATTTTCCCGATTACATTGTTTGCTGAGAATGTTGCTGAGAATGTTGCTGAGAATGTTACAGAACTGGTTTTACCTAATGGTTTAAAAGTGGTTGTTAAACCTGATCATCGCTCACCCTCCGTCGTTTTTCAAATATGGTACAAAGTCGGTTCATCTTATGAGCATGAAGGTATAAGCGGAATTTCCCATATGCTTGAACACCTTATGTTTATAGCAAATAAAAATGTTTTATTAGGTGAAAGCTTTAATCACCTTAACGACATCGGTGCTAAAGGTAATGCTTATACCAGCAGGGATTACACTTATTATTATCATCTTATGGCAAAAGAACATTTATCTCTTGCTTTTGCACTGGAAGCAGAACGTATGCAAAATCTGTCACCTTCTGTTGACGAATTCAATATAGAAAAAAAAGTGATAAAGGAGGAATTGTATACAGCAATTGGTAAAGAACCCTATTTATTAGCCCATAATGCACTATATAAAAATGCGTTTAAAAATAGTGCGTATCAATTCCCTGTTATCGGTCTGTTGAAAGATGTGAATACACTAACTTTAGATAAAACAATGTTATGGTATAAAGATCACTATACTCCTGATAATGCCACCATTGTTGTTGTGGGTGATATCAGTGCACCAGAAGTCTTTAACCTGGCCAGAAAAAATTTTTCAGCAATTAAAAAGTCCAGGCAACTGGTCACTAATAAGCCTGCTGTAAAGGAAACACAAAAAGCTGAAATACGTTATGTCATGCCTGAACCTATCAACGTGGGCGGGCTGTTAGTCGCATATAAAGTGCCGTCGATTAATACCTCAATGCCCTTATGGGAAGCTTATGCTCTGGAAGTGCTGGCAGGCTGGCTTGAGACAGGCACAATCTCTCGTCTGACCAGAGTATTGATCAGAGATAAGCACCTGGCTCATGAGATCACCATTAGCTATTCACCCGTACATCGACTGGATAGTTTGTTTATTATTGAGGCCATACCTGCCCTGGATGTATCACTCAAACAATTGGAAAAAGCATTAGTTGAGGAAATTGCACACATAAAAAATGAAACTATCAGTCAAAAAACCTTACAAAAAATTAAGAATCAAATGATTGCTACAGATATTTTTGAAAGAGATTCTATTCATACTCAGGCTAAAATAATTGGTAAGGCCGAATCTGCCGGAATCCACTGGTCAGAAGATGCCCGATATCTTGAAAGAATAAAAGCAGTTACTGCACAACAGGTGAAACAGGTTTTACATAAATATTTTGTTCCTGCAAAAAAAATAGTGGTAGTTCAGAATTCATACAATGATAAAGAACAGCAATAAAGTAACTACAGGACTTAATGCGGCTTATTCCAGAATGCTCACATAATAGTTATGATTGTTCATTTGTTAATTCGTCTACTATACTTATTGCAATAAAATTTCGAACTGAAATTACAAACTTACACAGCTTTTCAGGATGAATAATGAACAATAATTTTAACTCTTTTCGTTTGGCTGTCATGCTTTTTTTAACGGTGATAGTGTTACAGCCTTATCCGCTTAAAGCAAGTGACTGGATATACACAACGGTTAAAGGAGACAGTCTCTGGAATCTGAGTGAAAAACATCTGGATAGTGTACTGCGTTATGCACAGCTAAAAAAAATTAATGGTATTAAGACACCTAAACGAATGCAGCCCGGTACTTTGATACGCATACCAATGAAATGGGTGCGCAGCAATTCAGTGCCGGCAGAGATATTCTCTGTTCAAGGCAATGCAGAGCTTTTCCAGGCAAATGGTAATGTTCAAAAGGAGCTGGCTCCCGGCACCTTAATCCAGCTGGGCGATCGACTTAGATCCGGGCATAACAGCTCAGTGGCCATTAAATTTGCTGATAATACCATTCTGACTTTGCATAGTGACAGTACCATACGATTTGATCATTTAAGCGCCCATGGTAGTACCGGTATGGTGGACTCTCGTCTTCATTTACTTAAAGGCCGTTTGGATACACGGGTAAAACCGGCTCAGGGTCCGGGCTCACGCTTTGAGATTCAGACACCATCTGCTATTAGTGCCGTACGTGGTACTGAGTATCGGGCTTCAGTAATACCTGAAATAAAAAGCTCAAATATAGAAGTGCTTAAAGGTAAGGTTGCTGTGAGCGGGGCTAAGAAGAAGAAACTGATTAAGGCCGGTTATGGTACTCAGGTTGCTGAGGGTAAGCCTCCCATAGCACCACGTAAACTATTAGAGCCTCCCAAAATCAAGGCTATTGATGAGATCCTTCGCAGTATTCATTCAGTAGTATCCTGGGAGTCTGTAGACGGTGCATTGCAATATCGTATTGAGGTTTCTTCTGAAAAACAATTCAACACCATTTTATGGCAGCAGTTTAGTAAATATTTACGTGCTGCTTTACCGGATTTAGCGGATGGTCGCTATTTTATCAGAGTACGTGCTATAGATGAGTTAGGGCTGGAGGGTAAAAGTATAGTGCATCCTATTTTGATTGATGCAAGACCTCAAGCACCCATTCAGCTTAAACCCGATGAAGATTATGTATTACGCGGCAAGACACCTGAATTAAAATGGACAGCCTCTTCAGAGGCTGATAAGTATCGCCTGGAAATTGCTGCAGATACAGAGTTTAAACAACTATTGCTGAAGCGTGAAGATATTGATAGTACTCATTTTGAACCAGCTGATTTATCAGCCATAGGGAAATACTATTGGCGTCTGACAAGTATTGCTGCGGATGGTGAGGTTGGTCCTGCCGGTATGATACGTGCTTATGAAATTAAGCGAATTCCCGATAAAGTTGAAGCTGAAATGGAGGCTGCCGATGACGGCAAACTGGTTGCAACCTGGCGCTCCGGTGCATCCGGGCAGACTTACCAGATACAACTGGCATATGATGAGGTATTTAGTGATTTAGAATTTGAAAAAAATTCAGACCAGCCCCGGATCAGTTTTGCCGCATTGGCAGGGCAGGTACGCTATCTCCGTGTTCGAGCTATAGAACCGGATGGCTATGAAGGCCCGTGGGGAGCGACTCAGCGAGTTGATCCCCTGCCTGATGACAGCATCTGGCTGGTTCCCTTTATCGGTATCCTCGGCTTAATTTTATTGTGATCCTGTGAAACTTTCTGAGCGAAAGAGTTCTTTTCTATTTGCTAGTCTTCTAACCATTATCCTGTTGGCAGGCGGCTGGTTTTTGTCCAATGGCAATAGTGCGGAGCGCCTGGATCTCGTACTCTATGATGTCATGCTGCCTATACAGAACAATAGTATGAGTGAGCAGGTTGTGATAGTTGCTATTGATGATGTCAGTATTCGGGAGCTGGGACGCTGGCCCTGGTCGCGCAGACGTCATGCACAATTACTGGATAAATTGACATCTATGGGGGCCCGGTCTGTTGGTATCGATATTATATTTTCTGAAGAGCAAAAAGACGATCTACTGGCAGACGAGTTGTTTGCTCAGGCAATAGAACGTAATGGGCAGACTGTATTAACGGTAGCGCCAATGCAATATACACCTGTTGATCCCATCTCAGAAATATTACCCATTGCTGAATTTGCTTCTGCAGCACACGCATTAGGTCATGTAGATGTAGAATTAGATATCGATGGTCTGTGCAGACAATTTTTTCTATATGCCGGTCTCAGTGATGCTCACTGGCCGGCTTTTTCATTGGCGGTAGTGCAGGCTGGTGGAGAGAGGCTTGATCTGGAAATTAATAGAAACTTGTCAGATATCAATAAGACAGGCTGGTCACGGCAAAAACGCATGATGATCCCCTATAGTAAAGTTGATGAGCCGCCTAAAATTTTATCCTATGTAGATGTTCTTGAAGGCCGTGTTCCAGGATCTGAAATCTTCGATAAGTATGTGCTGGTCGGTGCAACAGCAACAGCATTAGGCGATGTCATATCAACGCCTGTTTCCCGTTCACATGAGCGGATGCCCGGTGTTGAGCTTAATGCACATATTATTAGTGCTCTGTTACAAAATATTAATGTTTATAAAATAGCTGAGAGACACCAGATTGCACTGACTCTTATTTTGATAGTCCTGTCCTCAGTGGTAATATTGATGTTACCCCTGCGACTCGGATTTATCGCAATGCTGATTGCTATAGTATCCATATCAGCTGTTTCAGCTGTTCTTCTTATTGTCCGCCATCTCTGGTTTCCGCCCGTTGCGGCATTATTGATGACGGCTTTGATATGGCCGATCTGGAATATATGGCAATTAGGCGTTGAAAAACGCTTAAGACAACATCTGCTGCTGCGTCTGGAAAATCAGGCTTTGCATCATATGGCGACAGGTCTGCCCAATCATTACATGTTAGAAGACAGGTTACGCCTGTTAAATGAAATGCATCCCTCATCTTCTAAATTTATTGTTCTTATGATTTTGCACATTAACTGGCCGGGTTCTGCCAGTGTTGTATTGGGCAGGCCGATGGCTGATCATACTCTGAATTTAATCGTTGAGAGATTACGCAGTGCGGTACAGGGGGAGAACCTTATTGCACATTTAAATGGTGATGATTTTGCTATTCTTTTAACCGGACTTAAAGATATCAGTGTCGTAAAAGCAACGGCTCTGAATTTATTAAGCAAATTACAGCAGCCATTTAAAGATGGACAGCAGCAATTTCTTCTGTCACCGCAAATCGGTGTGAGTAGCTGCACATCTGATGGTGATGTTGTGAGTTTATTACGTAATGCCTATTCCGCCATGTTTAAGTCACGCATTGATGATAGTGAGCACTTATGTATCTATTCAGAGGATATTGGTCAGCAACTTCAGCTGCGTTCGCAACTGGAACAGGCATTGATTCATGCTCTGGAGCGGGATGAATTCGAAGTTTATTATCAACCACAGATAAATGCAGACAGCGGCCATATAGTCGGTGTTGAGGCTTTGCTTCGCTGGCATAATCCTAAGCTGGGCTGGGTCGGCCCGGATACTTTTATTCCTATTGCTGAGCATGTCGGCTTAATAAATAATATAGGTGACTGGGTATTAGCTGCAGCTTGTCAGCAATTGCAGGATTGGCGTAAGTCAGGATTAGATTCTATACGCATAGCAGTTAATGTCTCTCCCTTACAATTTATTGATCAAAATCTTCACACTAATATTCGTTCAATTATTGAACAGGCTGGTATCTCACCTGATGAACTTGAATTAGAAATAACAGAAAGTTCGTTGATGTTTAATCTGGATAATGCTGTGAAAATGATGAGTCAAATCAAGCAGGAAGGTATCGAACTGGCTATTGATGACTTTGGAACGGGTTATTCATCATTAAGTAATTTAAGGCATTTTCCACTGGATCGTCTGAAAATTGATCAGTCGTTTACTCGTGAAATAGGAGTAAACAATGATGCTACAGAGATAACACTAACTATCCTGGCAATGGCCAAACACCTGGGTTTAAAAGTAATTGCCGAAGGAGTAGAAACGATTGAACAGGCAGAATTTTTACGAAAACACGGCTGTGATGAATTTCAGGGATTTCTATTCAGCAGACCGGTACCTGCTGAAAAATTAACAGTTTTATTAAAGACAGGTATCGATGTTGAATAGTATGTCTCTAGTGAAGAGATAATTATTCTGCACCAGGAATCGCACAGGAGTTATCCAGCTTAGACATGACCTGTGCAATACCCTGAATGGTGATCTGACCTTTATATTCACCATCATCGACAATAAAAATATAACTGCTTTTATTTTTTTCCATCAATGCCAGCGCCTTGATTAAAGGCTCCGTTGAAGGTATGGTTTTACCCAGTTTACGAACATAGGGTTCAATCGGATTACAGATGATCTCACGAGCTTTTTCCTCTGCATTTTCAACACAGGACATCTGATTGCCTAATAAACTGGCCAGCTCTATCATATGTTCCGGCAGACAGGAAAATCTCATAACATTTTTCAGCGTTACAGTTCCACTGATAATACCTTTTTCATTACAGTAGGGCAGGGCATGTATATGCAGTTTTCCACACTCTGTAAATAAATCCCGTACATACATACCGGGGCGAATAATGATGGTCGGAATTAAAACTTTTTCTATATCCATTGACATATTATAAATACCTGAAGTACACATATATACTGGCTATTACAATACTTACCAGCATCAGCGGAAACGCAATGAGCATAAACTTTAAAAAATGAATGCGATAGCCCGCTCGTTCAGCAAAGCCGGCGACGATGAGATTAGCGCTGGCTCCCACAAGTGAGCCATTCCCACCAAGACATGCCCCGAGTGCCAATGACCACCATAAGGGCATTAATTGATCTGCACCGCCAAAAGTCGGCGCCATTGATTTGATTATCGGGATCATGGTGGCAACAAAGGGAATATTATCAACAATGGCAGAAAATATGGCCGATACCCATATAATAGCGATAGCAGTCAGGGCAAAGTCACCTCCGGTTATTGACAGTACCTGGTTTGCCAGTATCTCCAGAAGGCCTGCATGTTCTATGCCATTGACGATAATGAATAAGCCGACAAAAAAGAAGATGGTTACCCACTCAACTTCAGCAAAACTTTTATGCACATGTTCACTCTGCTCTTCAGCTGCTGTATTGATACTGGTCAGTAACAGCAGTAAGGCTGCTCCAATCATAGCAATAGTTGCCGGTTCAAGACGCAGTGGATGAGCAAAAAGAAAACCGATAATAACCAGTGAAATAACCAGTAATGATTTCTTAAGTAATGGTATGTCGGTGATTGCCTGTCTTTCCTTAAACTGCATAATACGTTCACGGGCTTCATCGCTGGCATGCATGTGACGCCCCCAGATCAGATAGATAATAAACAGTGTTACGGGGAAGATAACCAGTGTAATCGGGGCAAGGTTAATTAAAAAATCATTAAATGTTAAGTTGACGGCAGAGCCGATCATAATATTAGGCGGATCGCCGATTAATGTTGCTGTACCGCCAATATTTGAGGCAAAAATCTCTGCAAAAAGAAAAGGGTAAGGGTGAACTTTAAGTTCTCCGGTAATTAATAAGGTAACAGGTGCAATAAGTAAAACAGTAGTGACATTATCCAGTAATGCTGAAAATAATGCCGTCACCAGTGACAGCATAAATAAAATACCCCATGGGCTGGCCTTTACTTTTTTGGCAGACCACACAGCAACAAACTGAAAGACGCCGCTGCGGCGGGAAATAGCAACAATGACCATCATTCCCGTTAATAAGCCCAGGGTATTAAAATCGATGCCGTTTATTGCGGCCTGCTGATTAAGAACCCCCATACTAATCATTAAGCCGGCGCCTAAAAGAGCAACAATTGAGCGGTTGATCTTTTCTGTAACTATTACCGCATAAGTAATGATGAAAATGATACTTGATACCCATAACGGATCCAGGCCAAATATTACTGCAGATGCATGAGAATCCACTTTATATTCCTTGATTTTATTATTATTATTTTAGGCTGGTTTGTTCAGGTTTGAGCCTCTTTTTTTGTATCAGCACATGGGCTGACTGCTTTATCACCAAGAAGATTAACGGTGAGTTTGGTCAGAACATCCCAGTTTGAGACCATTCCTGATAATTTTTTCTTGTTGTCTTTCAATACCACAACCGGCAGACTAATCGGGCTTTCAAAGAGTAATTGCAGCAGTTCGGGTAATGTTGTATCAGGCTTACATAAGCGTAACTTACTCGTTTTTTCCAGTAAATCTGATACCGGCTTCTGGCCTAATTTGCTCAGTCGCTGTAATAATTCATCAGTATCGTCAGGCATGAAATTGATATGCATAAGCAGACTGCTTTCATCAAGTTTTGCTGCTTTAGGAAGCAGCTCTCGTGATAAACGGCGTAAACTGAATAATCCAAGAAAAGTACCATCATCATCCAGTACGGGTAAATTGTGTACTGCATGCTTACACATGAGCTGCAGAGCATCTGAGATAGTATCATCCGGTTTCAATGTGACAATATCTGTGCTCATTATGGTGCTGGCGGTCATAGGGTATTACCTCGTTACATAATAGGACCTGAATTCCTGCTTGCTTCCTTCCTGACTTTCAATAAAATTTTAAAATATCGGTGACTCAGGAATAACAGAATTGCTTGAAGCCTTAATATGGAACTTTTTATCGTTGTAAAATGTCGGTAAAACATTTTTCTACTTTGCTATAGGTGTAGGTGAATTTCACCTGGAATTAATTGTTTTTTTATTTAACCGTTTGCTATTCCTACCCATGTAATAATAGTGTAATATAGGCGCAATAATAATGTAATATTTCAAATAATAATGATATTTCATTATATGGATACACTTTAAGCAATGTCAATACATATATAGCCTTGTTCCGAGCAAAATAAGTTTGAATAAAAAACATCAATAATAATAGCTTCTCAACTAAATAGATTCATTAAAAGGATTTAATTTATGAATTTATTCAGTGCGATGCTTATAAAAGCATGTTCTGATTTTAAACGGCCTCAGTACAACGGCTTTTTATATAACAAGTCAAAGCCATAAAACAAGTAATTATAAAAAACACTACTTTATTTATTCAGGATTTTACTGAGTAAAGGTCAATGGATATTAGTTAATAATGATAAAAAAAATATTTTTACCAACAATTTTATTTGTTCTCGCCTACGGTTTCTGGGTCAGTCCGGATTTTAAGGAAATTTCTGCCGGTGTTGCAGTTTTTCTTTTTGGTATGCTGTTTCTGGAAGAAGGATTTAAAGCCTTTACCGGCGGTTTATTAGAAAAAATACTGCAGAAAACTACTAACAAATTATGGAAAAGTCTTAGTTTCGGAGTTGTATCTACGACACTGATGCAGTCCAGTTCATTAGTTTCGGTGATTACTATTTCATTTCTCAGTGCCGGTTTGATCAGCCTTGCGGCAGGTATTGGTATTGTTTTTGGCGCTAATCTCGGAACGACAACAGGCGCCTGGTTAATTGCCGGTTTTGGCCTGAAGGTAAAAATTTCTGCTTATGCCATGCCGATGCTGGTGTTTGGTATTATTTTAGTTTTTCAAAAATCTAAACACCTTAAAGGTATTGGTTATATTCTTGCTGGATTAGGCTTTCTTTTCCTTGGAATACATCATATGAAAGAAGGTTTTGAAGCCTTCAGAACAACCATCGATCTGAAAGCTTTCTCAGTAAGTGGTTATCCCGGACTCTTCTTATTCGCTTTGCTGGGTGTTGCTGCAACAGTCATAATGCAGTCAAGCCATGCTACCCTGGTTATTATTATTACTGCCCTGGCCGCTCAGCAAATTACTTATGAAAATGGTCTGGCTTTAGCCATTGGTGCAAATGTGGGTACAACAATTACGGCAATCATCGGTTCTATGAGTTCAAATGTTCAGGGTAAGAGGTTAGCCGGTGCGCATCTTATCTTTAATTTAGTGACTGCTGTTATTGCCATTATATTTATTTACCAGATTATGGCTGTAGTTGATATTTTTTCCAGTGCTGTAGGTATTGCCTCAGATGATTACACTCTGAAACTGGCTGTATTTCATACCATTTTTAATACCATTGGCATATTGGCTATGATCCCTTTCATTAATCAATTAGTAAACTTCCTTACCCGTACGATGCCGGAAAAAGAAGTTTCTATTGCAATGCCCAAATTTCTGTCTGAGGCTGCACTGGCTATTCCAGATACTGCTATTGAATCAGTACGAAAAGAAACAATACATTTATATGATAATGCCTTTGCTATTATAGCTCATAGCCTGAGCCTGCATCGTCATGATATTCTTTCAGAACGGGATGTGAGCGACATTATCGCTGGTACTGACAAGCCCATGTCTATTGATATTGATAGTGAATATAGTCGCAATGTAAAAGGGCTTTATGGTGATATTGTATCGTTTATCAGCCGCGCACAAATGGATATGACATCAGAGCAGGGTGATGAGTTATTTGAATTACGCTCTGTCGGCAGAGATATTGTTGAAGCTATTAAAGACACCAAACATCTGCATAAGAATCTGTCCGCATATATTGTCTCAGATAATCAATACATTCGTGATGAATATAATAAAATTCGTACCAATCTGATGACTGTACTGCGCAGTCTTGAAGAAGCCAAAAGCGGTGGTGATATTCTTTCACTTGATAATCTTAAGCTGGAAATGAAACAGAATGATACAACCGCAAATGGTATGCTTGAAATACTCATTCATGAAGATAGAATTACTGCTGAAATGGCTACTTCTCTGATGAATGATACATCCTATACCTATGATGTCATAAAACATCTTTTACAGATGGGTGAAGTATTATTTGCAACAGGCGATCTGAGTATGAAAACAGTAGAACGGAGTCTTGCTCTTGACGATATTGAAATGCAGGAAATTCTGGATTCCCAACAAGATAAATAAAAATTATAGAGGCGTGTTGTTATGAGATCTCCAAAGATGTTAAAAATTGTCAAACGATTTCTATCTGCTGACAAAGAAAAACAATATGAACATACTAAATGTTTTACGGATGTTTTAAAGAAACTTAAGAAAAAAGAAAACGCTCTTAAGAATAAACTAAAACACGAAAATAATGAGAAAAACAGGAAGCAGATTAAAAAAGAGCTGGAGATAGTTCATGCCCAGCGCAAAAAGGGTATTGATGCCTTAAAGAAATTAAAAAAGAATAGTTAATTGTAGAATCGCTAAAACCCACTATTATTATAATTAGTACCTCGATATTAATTTTAACTGGTTCAGCAGCTGTAAGAGTAGTGACAATCACTGCGTGACTCATAAAGGGCTCCGCCCAAAATTGTGATAACTAAGGGAGGATACTATCTAAATATTACTTTCTATGAGGTATAATAAAGAACTCAATATAATAATAAATTAAACATAAAATATAATTTTTTCCTTTTCTAACTTACTTTTCCCCGGGGAATGACAATTTTCTATTGTCATTGATAGAGCTTTAGCAAATTACTGCACTAATACAATCAAGAATGGAAACGTCATGAGTGTGATTGTTACTACAAAATCCAGGTTGATTGTTAGTGCTGAAAACTCCATTAAATCAGCTTAAACTATTACAAAAATTCGTTATTTAATTAAAATAAATCCAAGTATTGACGCGTGTCATTGTAATTAAACAAGTGTTAAGTATATTGGTTAATGAAATTATCTTCGAACTTCTTTTTTTACTTAACAGGGACAAAAAAAATGCGTAAAAAACCTCAAATTGCTACGATGTTTGGCAAATCCCCTTTTAAAGCATTACAAACACATATGGGTATCGTTAAAGAATGTGTCTTAGAAGTGCCGGCACTATTTGATGCACTCATAGCAGGAGAACAACAAAACCTG
>Ga0164315_10003194_pt1 | contig 12688 bp, 25 predicted proteins | sample GuaBasSedimGuay6_FD_113737 | JGI IMG/M metagenome (GOLD analysis project Ga0164315, IMG submission 113737) | Subseafloor sediment microbial communities from Guaymas Basin, Gulf of California, Mexico - Guay6, Core 4569-2, 0-3 cm | ecosystem: Environmental > Aquatic > Marine > Hydrothermal vents... | reverse complement strand
GATTTTTTATCTTTACATTCTGTGAATCTTTTCTCTCTTACATAATTTATTTTTAAATTTGTTAAAAATAATGATATTTCTCTTTCACCATGACTTTCGTTACAATATGGACATCCAATCCCTTTTCTATGGTTTCTAGCTAATTGATCAAATTTACCATGTTCTGGACAATTTATTTTTATTTTAGTTTTAGAATTTTTATAATCTATTTCAGAGTAATCATATTTATCACCATGAGTTTTAATAAAACTTTCTATTAATTCTTTTTCTGTTAGTCTAAATTTATCCTTCACACAATTGACACAACCACTTCCATCCAAATGTCTATTAGGTGTTTGTTCAAATATTCCGTGTTTTGGACAAATAATTTTTATCCTTTTGTGTGCGTCAATATAATCTACTAAATTATAATCATACTTATCACCGTGAATTTTTTTAGCTTTATTAATAAATTCATTAGTATTTGATAGTTTAAATAATCTTAATTTATCCTTTTTACATTCTGGACAATTGTGTTTTTTACTTATGTGGTTGTCTGGTGTTTGTTCAAAAAATCCATGTTTTGGACAATCGATTTTAACTTTTGTTTTAGCATTAATATAAACTGTTAAATTATAATCATATTTATTTCCGTGTACTTTTTTAGCTTTTTTTACAAATTCATCAACATTTGATGTGTTATCAATACTTATTTTATTATTTGCACATTCAGGACAACCACTACCGTTATTAACATGTGAACGAGGAATTTGCTCAAATTCACCATGAATTGGACAAACAATTTTGACCTTTAAACTGTTATTAATATACTCTACCATCGAATAATCGTACTTATCATCATGAAGTTCTCTTGCTTTTTCAATAAAATTACATTTCCTTTCCTCTTTTGTCAAAATAGATTATATTTTTCAATTATATATTAAATTTTACTGATTGAATATTTTTCTTATCTTTGTAAAATGAATAAAAAAGAATTCAGATGAAACATGTGCTGATTTTTACTTATCTTTGCAAAAACAAAATATTAATTATGGTTAATAAAGATATTATTATTAAACTTACAAATAGAGAAAATTTTAAAGACATGATTTTAATGTGTCTTGAAAATGATATTGATTTTTCAGGATGGTATGATGAAATATCTAAGTACGCTCCTGAATCTAGTATAAATTATTCAATGTTAGGAAAAGAAATATCTTTCTTTCACATCTATCCCAACGACAGAAACTTCTTTTTCTGGATTTCATCAGGCATTAAAGATGAAACTATTAAACTTACAGGTGTGGTTAATTTCTATAAGTATTTTTATAGGATTTTGAAAATCGAAACGAAAAATTACATTTTTGATGTTAAACCACATAAAACATTAAATGATAAATGTTTAAAGAATTGGTATATTAGTACAGACAATGAATTTTTTTCAATCGAATATAATATTCACGGCACATCAATTGAAAAAAACAGTGAAGATTTTACTTATTTTGCAAATGGTGATGAATTGACGAAGAATGAAACAAAACAATATCTTTTAAACAAAAAGTTAAATAAACTTAAGGGTAAAAAAACCGAGCCTAAAAAATTTCCTAAAAAAATTGAAACTAAAAAAGAGACTTTTAAAAAAGATAACAATTTTGTTTATTATATTCCAAGTGACAATTCATTATTACTCGCTTGCTGATCTATTTGAATAAATGTCTGCTAACCATTTCTTAGAATCTTCTTCATCTTTTTTCAAATCTGGAAATTCAGCAAACGCATCAGCTATAAAACTATCTAAGCTTTGTGCCTCTTGTGCAATAACATCTAATGTTGACATTTTAGATTCATTTATTGAGTGTGTGTTAAAATTTTTTAAATATTTCATTTTTAATTATTAATTTTTTAATTATCCTATATATTAAAAAAACTTATCTTTTTTTTAGATTTTTTAAATATAATAAGAAATCTTCTATACTTTTGTCCTGTTTTATAGCATTTAATTTTCTTTTTGTGAAACAAAGATTTCTAATATCTGCTATATCTTCAATAGAAAATTCATTAATAAATCCCTTAAAAACTGATATTTTGTGATCAATGGTGGGATAATGTTCGTGATAATGATTTAAAGAAAAATTTTCTTTTATATATTCATTATCATAATAATCGTTACCATTCCAATTTTTTAATAATAATTTTTTATTTCTTCTTGTCATATTTCTTACATTTTTGCTATATTCTTTCCATTTCTTTTGCTCTATAATAGTAAGATAATAACCTCTAATTATTTTATCACATTTTGGTGATTTTATGTTATTTTCGAATTTTTTCTTTAAAACTTTTGATAATTTTTCTTGAATTTCTTTCGTTTTCATTGGACATATATTTCCGTAGTTTAAAAGGTTAGATTTGTTAATTTTTTCAATAATTTCTTCACTGGTGAAACCCCAATCAGAATTATATTTTTTATTGTTTGTTCTAATAATTTTCTTTTTCGAACACTTTGATGAACAAGTATAATATCCATATTTTGAACCTCTAACATATTGTTTATACATTATTCTTTTCTGTAAATTACAAATATCACATTTAACATTTATTTTTAAATGTGAACCCTTTGATAATTCTTTAATATTTAAATTGATAATTTCATTAATTTGTAATTTTTTAATAAATTTTTTCGAAAAATATCCTTTGTTTCCTTTATTTATTCTCACTTCTATTGTTTTATCTAAAATCATTTTATATTACACCATTTTTTTATCATATTTGATAATAATTTGGATTTGTTTATTGATTCATTATCACATTTCAAATTAAATTTTTCTAATAATTCTTTATCAATTGTTATTGTTAATTTTGTCTTCATAAAACTTTTTGTATTTTGTGTGTATATATAAAAAGAAAAATATGTATTTTTACTATATTTACATATTAATAAAGATAAAAATAATTAAATTTTATGTACTTCGTGAATCATAGTGGTGGAGCTGCCGGAAGTGACTGGTATTGGAACGTAGCTGGTAAAGGATACAATGTTAAATCTATAAATTATTCGTTTAAAGGTCACAAAACTAAAACAGATAATAATAAAATACTTACAGATGAAGAATTATCTGAAGCTGATAGTCATTTGATAACTGCCAATTTTAAATTAAATAGAAGATTTCCTGCAAAAAATGCATATATAAATAATTTGTTAAGAAGGAATTGGTATCAGGTTTTAAATGCGAGAGCAATATTTGCAATTGGAAAATTAAACATAAAAACTAATATTGTCGAGGGAGGTACAGGATGGGCGGTCCAGCAAGCTATTGATAATAAAAAAGATGTTTTTGTATTTAATGTCATTGATGATATTTGGTATAAGTCTATTTACGGCAGACGAGAAGTGTCTTTTATGGGTACGGATAGAAAATTTAAAAACTTTATACCATACAGAACCCCAATATTAACAAAAGATTTTGCTGGTATTGGGACTAGAGATTTAACTCTTGAAGGTAAAAAAGCAATCGATGATGTTTATGCGGCAACTTACAAATTTTACATGGAAATCAAAAAGATTAAAGAATTTTTTGAAACAGTTAAAATACCTTATAATATTAACAGTATAGAAGATTATGATGAAATGATAATAACAATAAAAAAATAAATGGAATTAACTATAAAAGATTTGCGATTAGCGATAAAATTTGAATCAGACAAAGTTGATTAAGAACCACAGACAAAATGGTTTTTACACTTTGTTATAAAGTGTTAAATTATGAATGAAAAAATTAAAGAAGTAGATAGACAATTGAAAATTACTGCAACAAATATAGTTGCTGAACGTGATACAATTGGCAAAACAAATGAAATGATAAAAACTGAAATAAAAAGTGTTGAATTATTATTGCGTGGATTATGTGAATTGTATTATCTCGCACATTAAGCAAGAAGGTCTTGATTATGGAAAGAGACTTATGAAAAATAGGTGGACAATCTATTTAAATAATTAAAAATTAAACAATTACGAAAAATTAAACGATTTTAAATATATATTTAAAAATAACTTTAAGCAAAATGGGAAAAATTGAGGCAACAATAACAAGAAATAATTTTGATATAGATTTTACAGGGTTTAAGGGTACAACAAAAACGGAATATGAAACTTTAGATAAATGCTTTTTAAGCATTAAGGACGATATAATAAAATTCGAATTAATACAAATAAGTAAAAAAATACAACCTCTTGATATCTTAGTAAGATTTAAAAATACTGTAACAACGGGACAACTAATATTAAGTGTGAAAGATGAAGATAATAATGATGTCGGAAAAATAAAATTTAAAAATCTAAAAATAGTAGAAATAAAAGATTTAATAGATTTTGATTTAAGTGAAGAAAGGAAAGATTCATTCATTCATGTTAAAATTGAACATGACGGTATAAGTTATGAGACAAAAAGTGGAAAAGAAGAAAAGATATAACTTTAGATATAAACACGACACTTTTGAAAATGATATTCAAGTGGTCAATAAAAATAATCACGAAATATCTGAATTCGATTATTATATTGGTAGACCCAGCATTTTAAGTAATATCTATTCACACAGACCAAATACTACTGCTAAATATGTTGTTAATTCAAGAACAGAAGCAATAGATTCTTATATTCTTTATTTTGAAGATATGTTAATCAATAATGAAAAATTTTTAAAAGAATTAGAATATTTATTAAACTTTTTCAAGAAAAACAATAAGTTATATTTAGTATGTTACTGCAAACCTAAGCGGTGTCACGGTGATGTTATTAAAGACTATTTAATTAAAAGACTAAGAGAATGATTATTAATAAAGAAATGGCAAAAGTAGAGATTGAGCAAGAAGAATTAGAAATGTTGAAACAGACGGCTGAAAAGTGGAATAGATTAGGTAATGAAATTGAAACTTTTTATTTCGATGAAGACGGCAATGAACGCCCTGAAGATTATGGCGATTTATGTGATATTGGTGAAGTTGCGGCAGCAGCTTTTGGTTGGTTATAAAATTAAATAAAAAAGTATGAATGACGGATATTTACCAGACCCAGGTGAGGATTTAACTGAATTTATTTTCAATCCTCATAACGCTCAATTATTATCAGGAAAAATCCTTGAAAACGCTCGACACGGAACATCAATTATCGTAGAGCATAACGGAGAAAAAATTGAATTATATCAAGCAGGAACTAAAAAAGAAAATAGATGATTTTAGATGTTATTACGTGGACAGATGATAATTCTGATATTTTAAAGTTGTTAAATGATGATATACCGATGAATTCATATGTTTCTGATATTGTCGAAGACATGTTTGATACTATAATAGAGAAAAGGTGTCGGTTTAGCTGCTCCACAAATCGGTAGAAAAATAAATCTTTTTGTTGTTAAAATTGAGCGATACAAACAAACTTTTCATTAATCCTAAAATAGTACCTTTTGGTGAAAATGTTTTAATGAGAGAAGGTTGTTTAAGCGTTCCTGATTTACAAGTGTCGGTAAAAAGACCCGAAAAAGTATTTGTGAAATATTATGACGATAATTGGAATTATCAGGAAGAAGAATTCGGTGGTATAATTGCTCGAATTATTCAGCACGAACATGATCATTTATTTGGAAAAATGATAATAGATTAATGTCAAGAATGTTAAAGAAAGGTGAGAAAGTTGTATGTTACAATTATCATTATGGTGAACTTCCTCGCAGTCTAAATGATAATATCAATAACACATTTGTCATAGGTAATGAATACAAAGTAGTTAATGTATATAAAGACGGTTACAATATAAATGGTACTTTTTTTTACAGTAGTGACAAAATGAATATGTTTTATTGGTCTAATTTTTTCTGGTCTAAAAAGGATATTTTAAATAAAAAATTGAAGAAAATTAAAAATGTGTGAACTCTGTAAAAGAGATGTGGAAACTACTTTTCATCACTTGATACCAGTCACTCTTCACAAGAGAAATTGGTTTAAAAAGAGATTTGATAGAAAGTATATGAAGTCACATGGTCTCAGACTGTGTACTATTTGTCATTATGCTGTGCATCATCTTTATAGTGAAGTCGTCTTAGGTAAAGAATATAACACACTGGCGAAGCTATTAGCTTCAGAGAAAGTACAAAGACATATCAAATGGGCAAGAAAACAAAAAAGATAGGCGACATCATTTTAAGTGAAAGCGACAAATTAACAGCCAAAAAAGATTATAATTACAATTTCAGACAGATATTAACAAAAGATAATACCTATGTTTGTTCGATAAAAAATGGTAAATTTGGTGTTATTTGTGACAATGAAAATTTTATCGAATTGGAAATTAGTTACGAAATTTTTGATAGTCTTTTTTATTGTAAAAGAATAAAATTAAATAAAAAATTAAATAAAGTACTTGATAGTTAAATATTTTTAACTATCTTTGTAAAATAAATATGAAATTTTTATTTTTCCAATTACAAATTCAAAATGATATACTATGATATACTATTTTATAACAACAGTAGCAGTATTATTACAAGTCTTATTTATCATATTTAAGATAGTCGGAACAGAACCAATTTCGGAATGGAGTTGGTTTGTTATTTTATTACCTTTATGGTTTTTAATGTTTGCTTTAAGTGATTATGGTAGAGTTGTTTTAGCTTATTTATTATCATCAAAATTGTGGTGGTTAGTTGTGTTTATCACAGCTTTGTGCTACATTACATACATAATAGGAGCGATTAGCTGAGGGGTTTTTAGCGGCAAGTTTTAACCTTGAGTCATTTGAGTTATATGCCTGCAATTTTTGTATCAACTTCAAAGAACCAACTTTGGGTTGATGGAGAAATTTTATGGGAAATCGATACTACAAAAATTGATAATAAATGGTGGGAAGATTTAAATTTGCATCGAAGCCAACATTGGTCGGATAAAGCTATAATGACATTCGAAAATATACCAAGAAGTGCTATCAAGAAAGTTCAGAAGATGGAGAATTAAACTTTAAGTCTCGCAACTTTAACATCCCAAACTCCTGCAAGAATCCGTGCATTTAATTCAATATTTGTACCATCGTTATTGCATTCCATGTAAACAGCATCAGTATTTCCAATATCAACTGTGGCAGCTTCATTAAATTCTATTTGAGTTTCATCCCAGACCGCATTTACAGTACCACCACGCATATTTGTAGAACCACTTTTAACTGAGTAAACCCATTGAGCCGCACTGTAACCGGTTGACGCAAATGTATCCACGTTTTGTATGCCTACACCTAACGTTGTTGCAATAGATTTCCATAGGAATTCATCTGCATCTGTTAAAGTGCCGTCAGGATTAGCCGAAACCATTCTGATAGTATCACCAGTTAATTGTGCGAAAGGTTGTTGTGAAATTAATTCAGAAATTTGAATACCATACCAAGTGCCACCAGAATAATATAGAACGTCTTGATATGAAGAACCTGAAATAGCATCATAAACATCATCTAGTTGCCATAATGTTAATCCGCTAACACCAAGTGACCATTCACTCCAATCAGCATTAGTACCGTCCCATGGTTCAGCATTTAATCTCCAATAACTTTCATCTGCTTGCACACCAACAACCATACCTTCTTTTTTTCTGAATGTAGTAATAGCATTTCGTTCTACTGTTGTTGCAACATTTCTAAAACCATCTAACATGAATGTTGCATCTAAGACGGCAAATGTGTCTGTTGCCGTGTTATATGGTTCAATGCTTGATGTTACTGTTACTACGGATCCCATATTGTTTTATTTTTTTTTATGTATATTTAAATTCTACTTCAGCATCTAGTGTGTATCGTGATCTAAATACTTTATAAGTTACATTCTGAGCATGTTGATTTGTAAGTGAAACGAGATCATAATATATTCCATTATCGTCACCACTATTATAATTTTCAACTGGACCTGCCATTCCCACATCAAAATTGTTTGATGTATCTTTAACCGATGTCATTGTAAAAGATTGAGGTATACAATAATATTTATATGTTATTCCATCATTAAACCTATGGGTCAACGAAACAGAATTTTTTAATGTTCTATTTTCTAAGAACACAATTTCACCATCAACAGCACTGCCCCACGTACCAGTCCCTGTTAAACTAGTATGTGAACTTTCTCCATAATAAAAATAATTCCACCAATTAAGATAAGTTGTTTCCGAATAATCTGTACCTGAAGTATCTTGTCCTCGTAATCTCCAAGTATGTGTAGTTGGTGTTGTGTGTTGAATGTCATATGTTGGTGTTGGGGTTTGTGGTGAACTTATTATAGTAAACCCTGTTAACAAATCTATTGAATTTGTTAAATCTCTTATAACAAGATTGTCTGTGACATTTCCTGGTTTACCTTTAAGATCATAACTCCAAGTAAATGTTGTATCACCTGACCACAGTGTGTATCCTATTTCAACAGTGGTGTCGCTCTGTGCTGGTGGGCTTGGTGTTGTATTCCGTTTTAGATTTGAAACTGTTGGGTGTTGATATGGATATAATAAATCATCCCACATCGCCTGTAACGTGACACCAGAAAAAGTCGAACCAGCTTCAACCCCCCCAACTGTTGTTGGTGTCGCTTCGGGGTTTGTATAAGTAGGTTGTACTTGCGCACCATCGACATTTATCCACGTTCCCCCAGACAACATTATATATTGACCTTCGGTCAGACCACTAAAATCTACATCAGTTAAACCAGTAAGACTTAAATCATTAAGAACTAATAAAGCATCAGATATATTTCTCTTGATAGCCCATTCCGTAACTAAATTGTATTCGCTGTCTTGTGTTAAACCGCTATCGTTAGTTATGCCAGTGACAAAAACATTCCAATATCCGTTTTCATCATTTATTATAAAAGCATTTCTTACTTTAAAATTGTTAGCCATTAGTATTATAATTTTACTTATATATTAAATTTTTAAAACTATAAGTATGAAATTAAATATAATAATTATGAGTGAATTAAATAATAAAATAGAAGAACTAAAGAAAAAATTAAAAGAACATGAAATATTATCACCACTTCAAGATTTAAAAATAAGACCATATAATCCGTTGTGTATTAGTAATAAATATAATGAAGTGATTATGGAAATAAATCATAAAGGTGAAATATTTTGGATGAATGGGAATAAATTGACAAAAGCTAATGTCGATAAAGAATTGACATTAGCTTTTATTAAAGTTATTGAGGATTTAATTGATTAATCATCTAATAATTCGTCTGCTGAATTTATAAGTGCTTGTGTTTCTTCATCAGGTGTTATTGTAACCGTATCTAATCTCTCTTCTAATTCATCAACAACCCAATCAACATTGCTGTGGTGTATATTCCATTTACCTGAATATGGGTTACAATCTACATGTTCTTTTGCTCTTTTTGGTTCATCAAATTTTGTATATATAGAATAAATTTCACTACCAGCATCATCATGTAATGTTATTTTTAAATTGCCCACATGTGTTTTAACATTCCACGCTGTGAACCAATCTCGTGTGTTATCTGAAACCCCACCAAAACTTTCAACCATGTCTGTTACTCTTTCTTTAAAAGATTGTGCTTGTTTGATGGTTATTTTTCTTTCGTTTAAAAATTCATTAAATTTTTTCATTTTATTTATTTTTTTTATCTTGGCAATTACAATTGCCTTTGATTTGCAACCAGTAATGACCATCTTTTGTAATCACGTTACAATCGTTATATGTTACTTTAATATTACTTAAATCTGTCTTACTCACATCAGTAATTTTACCTAAATCTAATAAATTATCTCCAATGCCTTTTTTCAATTTAGAATAACCTCTATCAACATGTAGTTCATATTCAGTCATGGTGTCAATTGATTCTTTAACGTAATTACCTGATTTAATATCTCTTAAAACCTCTGTCTTAACAAATTCAATATTACCATCTATAATAATATTATAGAAATCGCCTCCCCATCTATAATTTAATATTTTTGTTTCTTGTTCATTATACAAAATAGTATCACCTTCTTTATAAGGTAGATTTCTTACTGTTCTTTGAATTTTATGCTCTATTCTATTTAATTCCGTTTTATTAACTTTTCTCCATTTTTGTTCATTTTTACCAAGAAAATTTACATCAAAATCTTCAAGCTTAGTAGAACTTTTAATAACTTTATCTAATTCAAAAAACACTCCGTAACATCCTTCAGCCGTAAACCATTTATCAACAACCTTTCTAACTTTTAAAGTGTATTCTTTAACATTTTTATATAACACTACATCACCTTCGTTGACAGGGTTAGTTAAATTTCTTAAATTTCCGGCTTCATCTTTACCATAACCAAAATACTCGTTTAATTTTTTAATATATTTCATCTTATATTTTCTTTTTTATAATCTTCATCCCAATATTCTTCAAATAATCTTAAATGTTTCATATTAAAAATCATATTCTTTCTTTAATTTCATTAATAAATAATCTGTTATTAAATCAAATGATTGTATATTATCTAAATCCCCAATATCTATTTTTATTGTTTTTGAAAATTTTTCATCTTGAGTACCGTCACCCACGATTGATGTAGATTTATATTCATTATTTCTTATTTCAAGTAAAAATGGATAATATGTTGATGTGCTGTTTTTTGTTTTAAATAATTTTTTTTCAATTTCTAATGGGAAAAATTCTGATAAAACAATTCCTGCTTCCTCATAAAATTCTCTTCTAACTGCTTGTACTATTGATTCGTTGTCTTCAACTGTGCCTGTTATACAACTCAAAAAATTAGTAGTGTTTCTATAATTTTCAAAGTCCTTTAATTTATATTGATATGCTAAGTTATACTCATGTCTCATTAAAATAAATCCTTCATCTACAAAATAAGGTAATATAGCAACTGTGTCGCTTTCAGATATAATTTCATGGTCTTGATAATTAATCACATCGATATATTTACCGTTAAATAATTTATTATTTTCTTCCTGTTCGTCTGGTCTCTTTTGAACCGTTGTAAATTTATCCATTTAGATAATTCTTTTTTTTTATATATTAAAATTTTAAAACAAAATAGCATTTTTCATATAAGTATCAAATAACTTTATAAAAAATAGACCCTCGTGGAATTAGGAATCAACGGTAAGGTTAGATTAAATAATACAATTATTTGATATGATTTTATTTAACTAAAAGATAAACTTAATTATAAACTTAAAAAAATAAAAAACAAATGAAATTTGATAGCGAAGCCGCAACATTACAGCACATGAAAAGAGTAGCCGAATTATTAACAGAAGCTGCAAAAGAATTAATCGACAGAGCAAATAATCACGATCTTAGCAAATTGAGTAAAGAAGAGAAACCATATTTTGATGAACTTACGCCAAAATTAGCAACTACTACTTTTGGTTCAGAAGAATATTTACAATCTCTTAAAGATTTAAAACCCGCTTTACACCATCATTTCAGCTTAAATTCACATCATCCAGAATTTTATAAAAACGGTATTAATGGAATGAATCTCTTCGATATTCTTGAAATGTTTCTGGACTGGAAAGCATCTGGTGAAAGACATGAAGATGGTAATATATATAAGTCAATAGAATATAACAAGAAACGATTTAAAATGTCAGATCAATTGGAAAAGATTTTCATAAATACTGCCAAAAAAATGAATTACAAAGAATGAAAAAAGAAGATTTTTTACTCATACTTAAAGAAGTATTAGATAAATTAGAAAAGAATAATATTACGTGTGAAGTCCCATATACAAACATTAATAAACAAGACTTCGAACATATAATTATTACTGTGTCTAATAAACACTTTAAAAGTGAAATTGTTTCTATTTTTAAAACATTAGATATAATAACAAAAGATAATAAAACCATCATACCATACAAAGATATTAATTTTATTTTCATTTTTGTGAATAAAGAAACATTTAGTTACTCATTCTATTATTATTGTTGGGACATTGCGCACACTTTAATAAACATATATGCACACCGTATGAACATGGAATTTAGAGTTGATGGTTTGTATTATAAGAATGCACTTATCTCAACTAATCTTGTTAATAACCTTATCTTCTTTGACTTAAATAAAACGGCATATTTTAAAGGCTTTTTGGATGCGACATCACTTTATGGATTTATAACAATGTCAACTTATTTTAATCCTCACACATTTTCGCTCGAAGAATTTGAAAAATTAGATCCATTGTTTATTTATAACAAAAAATATTATAAAGAATTTTTAGAATATATCAAATTCTTTAAAGATTATGATGGTTACGAATTTAAGAAAAATTACAGCGAAGAAATACGAGAATTTTTCTTTAAAGATGAAGAGAAAGAGGATATGCAACTCAAAAATATCTTAAATCAAACTTTAGACCCAAACATCCCTTTACATCGAGAAATCTTATCAAAACAAAAGAAGCTAATAGAAAAAGACAAGAAAAGATTAGAAAATTTCCAAAAAATGAAACAATCTATATCGGTAGAAGCAAAGGAAAATATCAGGAAAAAATTCGAAAAATTTGGTAAAGGTGATATTGAAGAATTTCTAAAATAAATTTCCAATTTTTATATATAACATATGATAACTAAATTTGAAAATTTTGAATATTATGACGATGACGAAGAATATGAATTAAACATACCAAAAACACATCTAAATGACGATTATTATCACGGAACAACTTTAAGTG
>Ga0164315_10003192_pt1 | contig 12689 bp, 11 predicted proteins | sample GuaBasSedimGuay6_FD_113737 | JGI IMG/M metagenome (GOLD analysis project Ga0164315, IMG submission 113737) | Subseafloor sediment microbial communities from Guaymas Basin, Gulf of California, Mexico - Guay6, Core 4569-2, 0-3 cm | ecosystem: Environmental > Aquatic > Marine > Hydrothermal vents... | reverse complement strand
TAAAGATGCTCTGAAACAAATAAAAGAAAAAAATTATCAGCAAAAATACATTGATAGAAATTTGCCTATTTTTCTAATTGGTATTGAATTTAACAGCCAAGATAAAAATATTGATAAATTGGAGTGGGAGCAAGTTTAGGATAAAAATAAAAAAACATAAAAATATTTTTTATGTTATTATTTTATTTTGGTTAAAGATTAGATTTTTTAGTTTTTAAGTTTTCATCTCATTCCCATCGTCCAGAGACTGTGAAATAACTAAAATTTACACAACTGCCGAACAAAACAAAGAATTCGTCATAACGAGGCGGACGGATAAAGCGATGCAAGACAAATAATAAACCGCCGTTGTTATCTCTTGCTATTATCCGTATATTACGACAAGATTGCCACGCTCGCAGTCGCTGCAATGACGAGGTTCTTTTTTGGGATTGTTTTCGCTCTGCGAGATTTAGTTATCTCACAGTCTCTGGACGATGGGAATACATAAATTTATACTTGTTTTATAAAAAGATCTTATGTTATAATATTCGGCAAATTCAATTCTTTAAATTTTATAAAATTTTATGAATAAAAAAATAACTTTAAAAGATACCGTAGGGTTGCCAATAATTGAATCCGCAGGTGGGCTTATTTGCAATCAAGATCATTATATTTTGCTGATTTTTAAACGAGGCAAGTGGGACTTACCCAAAGGACGTACCGAAGGTGGCGATGACACGATGATAACTGCCATCCGTGAATCATCAGAGGAGACAGGGCTTAAAGAAAACAAATTAAAAATAATCGGCAAATTAGTTTCAACTTACCATACCACCAGCCACAACAAAAAAGATTTTTTAAAAAAAACTCACTGGTATTGGTTAGACTATAAGGGGCATAGCGATGATGTTAAACCACAAATAAAAGAGGGTATAGTAGAATGTCGCTGGGTGCATTTGTCTGATTTGCCATCATACCTTATCAATATGCATCCGAGGATTTATTATGTAATTCAGTTTTGGCAAAAAAACTTAGCTTATGTTGCGAGGACTTAAAATTTATGAACAATGAAAACACCGGAAACGGGAAAAAACAAAAAATAAAATTTACTATTGATGATTTTTCAAATATAAATACCAAGGCAGAGTTTATCAAATCCTGTCAGGATAAAAATCTTGAATATCAAAAATATATTGATAATTTTACCTATGAGAAGCAGTTACAAAAACTACAAGTAGAATTAAATAAACTTCAAAATTGGGTTGAAAACACGAAGCAAAGAATCGTGTTAATCTTTGAAGGACGAGATGCCGCAGGAAAAGGTGGCTCTATCCGTCGCTTTATCGAGCATATGAATCCTCGCAGTATTCGTTTGGTGGCTCTTGACAAACCAACTGACATCGAGCAGGGACAATGGTATTTTCAAAGATACATCAAAGAGTTGGCGAACCCAGGGGAAATAGTTTTATTTGATAGAAGCTGGTATAATCGTGCAGTTGTCGAGCCTGTAATGGGTTTTTGCACCAACGATCAATATGAAAAATATATCCGTCAAGTGCCAGAATATGAACACATGTTGTTTGAGGATAATATAAAAGTCGTTAAAATATGGTTTTCAATAACAAAAGACGAACAAAAAAAAAGGTTTGATTCGCGTCTTACAAACAAATTAAAAATGTGGAAGTTAAGCCCCGTTGATATGGACTCCCAAAAACTATGGGATATTTACACCAAATATAAAGAGCAAATGTTCTCAAAAACTCACACAATTTTTTGCCCTTGGACTATTGTCCGCACTAACAACAAAAAACAAGCAAGATTAGAGACCATCCGTTATGTCTTATCTTTATTCAACTATGACGGCAAGGATTTAACAGATGCAACTATCAATCCTGACCCTAATGTTGTTCTTCGTTACTATCGCTCATCATCATGAAAAAAAACACACTTAACAAAAATATAATAGAATTAGAGTCCTCTGCAATTTATCAAAAAATTTTATCTTTTGATGAGCTAAACGATGACGATTTGTCAATATTGTCAAGCAAAAAAGGGATTAAATATCTTATTAAAAATAAAACTTTTAATATCGATGTTATCAACAAAACTCTTCGGCAAGTTTGTTTTGAAAAACAAATTCAAAAACTCCAAGAGCAATTAGTTTTGTTACAAAACTGGGTTATAACCAACAATAAACGAGTTGCTGTCATTTGTGAGGGACGAGATGCCGCAGGCAAAGGCGGTGCTATTCGTCGCTTTATGGAACATATCAACCCTCGTTTTACCAACCTTGTAGCTCTGCCAAAACCAACCGAAGATGAAAAAGGCAGCTGGTATTTTCAGCGATACATTGAAAAATTACCAAAACCTAGACAGATGGTATTTTTTGATAGAAGCTGGTATAATCGTGCCGTTGTCGAGCCTGTCAATGGATTTTGCACCACAGACGAACATGAAAGATTTATGCAAGAGGTCGTAGACTTTGAAAATATGTTAGTAGCAGATGGCATCTATCTTATAAAATTATATTTTTCAATCTCCAAAGACGAACAGACAAAAAGATTGAAAATGATAAAAAATAACCCCCTAAAACAGTGGAAGTTATCACCTGTCGATGAAAAAGCCATTGAATTATGGGACAAATATACCGAATATAAAAATAAAATGTTTGATCTTACTGCAACTGATAAAAGCCCTTGGGTTGTTGTCAATGCCAACTCTAAGATGAAAGCTCGTATTAGTGCTATCGATTATCTATTGACGAGAATTCCTTTTGAACAAGATTAAGTAAAAAATAGTAAATTTCATAACTCCTATGGCTTCCTTAAAAAAACAATTATTATTTTTTGCATGGATTATAGGAATTTTTGTATCCATAAGTTTGCTCACAAAACTTATAATCGTTATTTTTTTGGATAACACGCTAAATAATTTAGATTTTTTTGACATAATTCACTCTTTATTTTGGGGTTTGCGATTTGATATAGCTATTGCTATGATTTTTTTGCTACCCACATGGCTTCTTTACTATCTTTTAATAAGATTAGGGGTCGCTAAAAACCTCAATATACTTTTCTTTTCACCATTTTTTTTATTATTTTTTTTAATGTTAGCAGGTGATGTTGTTTATGTTTTTGACACAGGACGTCATGTAAGTTATGAGGTATTCAATGTCATAGGGGACATAGGAGCGCTAACCCACACTCTTTGGCAAAATTATAAATTTATTATTTTTATTTTTATTGTCCTGATGTTGGTTTTATTTTTTTTATTGACAAAAATAAATAATATATTTTATAAAAAATCAATCCAGTTAGAAGTTGGTTTATTGCTGTTGTTGCTTATAAGTGCTGTTTTTATTCGCGGAGGATTGCAACCAATACCTATATCTCCTATTGATGCCTACAGTTTAGGAGATGACAAAAAGGCACTAATAGCCCAAAATGGCGCTTATAACATTACCTATTCTCTGTTGAATTATAAATCCTCACTACAGCAGATCAAGATCAACCTCAACGAATACCAAAAAAATAACTATGACAAAATTTTAACAGGTTTATTACCGAACAAAATAAAAATAAAGAATGGAAAAATAAATAAATTTAATGTTGTGTTGATTTTTTTGGAAAGTTGGGCTGCTAAGAATATGCGCTCCTATGGCAACAAATTAAATGCCTCACCTTTTTTTGACGAGCTAAAAAAGAAATCCCTGTCATCAATGGCAACAATCTCCGCTGGGATGCGAACCACAGAGGGTCTGTTCGCCTCTTTATGCTCGTCACAAAACCCATTGGGTAAATCCATTGTGCACAGCGAGTTAGAAAATATGGAATATAGATGTCTGCCCCACATTTTAAAATCCATAGGTTATAAAACAGCATTTTTTCAAGGCACGAATAAAAACACCTCAGGCACCGGAGCGTTGATTAACAAACTTGGCTTTGATGCAAGTTATGGCAAACAAGATGTGACAGGTAACAGCTATCCGATTGACAACTGGGGCGTGCAAGATATTGATATTTATAATTTTTCTTTGACAAAAATTGACCAATTAAAACAACCATTTTTAGTTGCTATCAACACCAACAGCACCCACTCCACGGCTTTACCAGCAGGAATAGAATATAAATTTGGCAAAGAAAACTATTACCAAAAAAGGCTAAGTGTTATGAGTTTTGCCGACAATGCTCTTGCTGAATTTGTCAAAAAATATCACGATAAAAATTACCACAAAACAGTTTTTGTAATAGTTGCAGATCACACCGTCTCATCAGGAGACAACCTGTATGACAAATACAGAATTCCTTTTTTAATCTATGGCAAGGATTTTATCAAACCTAAAAATATACCTGCGGCAATCTCACAACGACACATAACTCCCAGTATTTTAGATATTTTAAAAATCAACACAGAGAATCATTTTGGGGCTAATTCTATATTGGATAGCAACAAAATATATGCTGATTTTTTTAACAATGGCATCTTAGGATGGATTGAAAATAATAATATGATAGAGGTAGCAGTGGCAAACAATAACATCAAGTGCTTTGAATTAGTTAAGAATAAAACACAAAGAAAACTTACAAAATGCCAACAACAGCATCAACAAATGGCAAACAGGGCTCTTGTTTTTACTCATTACAACCAAAAAAAGTTATTTGCCGGAGAGTTATTAAATTTTAACAAAAATAAATGAATTATATCGGCTCTTATTTTTTAATTTTTTTTTTGAAAATATGCTCTTATCTGCCAATCAGTGCTTTATTTTTTTTAGGTAGAAATCTTGGCAGTTTTTTATATCATGTCGTGCCATCTCGGCGCAAAATAGCCTTAAAAAATTGCTATCGTGCCTACCCACAAAAAAACAGTGAATTTAGAAAAAATATCATCAAAAAAAGCTTCCAATCCTTAGGCATAGCTTTATTTGAATATGCCATTATATGGTTTTGGGACGAATCAAAACTTAAAAACTTATTAGAAATTAAAAACCCACAATATTTGGACCAAACTCTGTTAAAAGGCAAAGGGGCAATTATTTTGTTGGCTCACTTTAATACGGTAGAGACCGTAGCAATTCTTTTATCAATAGACAAAAATATAGCAGCTGTTATTTTTCCTCCTAACAACAAAATAATCGCCAAAATAATCAACAACAAAAGAAAAAAATATATAAGAAACATAATTCATTATAAAAATTTACGTCAAATGATAAAATCTTTAAGAAATAATACTCCTCTGTTATATTCTCCTGATCAATCAAAATATGAAAGAGGTGCTCCCTATATTGATTTTTTTAATACCAAAGTAAAAACTACAACTGGCACTATAAAATTAACATCCATTAGCAAAACTACGATTATTCCAACCGTGCATCACAGAGATACTTTTAAAAAAAAATATATCTTAGAGTTTTTGCCTCCCTTAAAAAACATCCCCACCAATGACATTAACGCAGATACTTCTCTTATCAATAAAACCTTAGAAAAAATGATAAAAATGCATCCTGATCAATACATGTGGCTCCATAAAAGATTCAAAGAAATTCTTGCATAGATCCCATCACAAACTTATCTTGATGGTGCTTAATTCTCAATAATCTAGAAAATATTTTTTCATAATAAATTAAAAAATGATTTTTTGGTGGGTTACATACAGCAGACATAACTCCTATAAAATTTAAAAAAATATTGCCCTTGATAGATTGGGTAGGCTCGGATATAAAAAAATAGAGTTGTCTCTTAAAGATAAAAGCGTAACCTTGAGTTGCCTTAATTTTTTAAAAAATTAAAAAAAAATTATTTTTTTAATTTACAATAATGTTTTTTGATTTTAATTTTTAAGATGGAATTAGAAATTTTATTATGCCATGGTTCTTCCAATTATTTTATATTGATTGATGAATCTCGTCACGAATTTATGGTTTTTGACAAAAAACTTCGCTCTAAATTAACAATTTTACTCTGTCAAGATGCCAGCCTTAAATCAGATGGGGTTTTATTTTATCGCGATGGTGATGATGCGACTTATAATAATGCTCATATGGACATGTATAATCCAGATGGTTCGTCTGCCCTTATGTGTGGCAATGGTTTGCGTTGTGTAACAAGATATTGTTATGAAAAAACCCATGCCAAAAAAATGACAATCTCCACCGCTCTTACCAACCATAGGTGTTATATGGATGATGAAATTTATCCAGGAGTCGTTACTGCATCAGTGCAAGTCACCCCTATCAACATTGAGTCTTGCAAGGTGCCGATGATTACAAATCATAAGATTTTTATGGATATGAAACTTGATGATATATCGCCTGATTTTAAATTCAGTGCAATAGCCGTCCCGAACCCTCACTTAATAAGTATTACAGACAAAATTGATGGAAAAATACTTGAAAAAATAGGTAAAAACGTAAATAATTCAGCTATCTTTCCACAGGGGATAAATTATTCTATGGTTAAAATTATAAACCCTACAACAATTTTTGTTGCCACCTATGAGCGAGGTGTAGGCATAACAAAATCCTGTGGCACAGCTATGAGTGCCTCATCTTTTATATATTCATATTTACAACAACAAAAGCAGAAAATAAAAATAATTGTAAAAAATAATGGTGGTATGGTAAAATGTGAAGTTTTTTTGTCGCCAAAATTTGAAATTATATTAACAGGCAATGCTACTTTTTACCAAAAAAATACTATTAGTATTGATTTTTTAAGTAGCAAAATAACAACAAAGACAAACAACAAGAATTTAAATGAAATTAACAGTTATCAACAATTTATAAAATCCTTATGAGAGTGCAGACTATTTTTTCAGAGCAAAACCACCGAAAATTAAGTTTTTTGATGGCGCTGATTTTAACAATATTGTTAGCCAAACAAGTTGCAGTTTTTTTATGGAGTTTTGCACCAAACACAGATTACACATTAACAAACTCCACCGGCAAACAAAACAAAACAACTAATGCCAACCAAAATAAACTTGATTTTAATATATTCGGAGTCACAATAAAAACCAAGCCTGCCATTGCAACAGCAAAAAAACCTGCCAAAGCTCCGGTTACCAAATTAAACCTAACCCTAAAAGGGATTATCGCTGCCACCCCCATGAAAAAATCTATGGCTATTGTCATAAGCGGTAACACCAACCAAGAGCTGGTATATAGTGTAGGTGATATATTGCCAGGAAATGTTAAGCTGTATGAGGTCTATGCGGATAGAATTATAATTGATCGACAAGGCATTAAGGAGACTTTGTATCTACCAAGTTATAATACCGTTGCAATCAATACCAAGAAGAAACCTGTGGTAAAACTAACAGAGAAAAAAGTTTTAAGCATGACCCCAAAAGATTTACGCAAAGAATTGATGAAAAAACCAGAAGACATAACCAAGTATGCCGTAGCATCTCCACAGTTCCATAAAGGAAAATTATTAGGTTACAAGATAAAAATGAAAAAATATCAAACTTTATTAGAGCAACAAGGTCTTACTAAAAATGATATTATAACCTCAATAAATGGCATAAAACTAAGTAATCAAAAAAACGGCTTAAAAATTTTATCCCAGCTTACCAATGCTGCTGTCTTGAACCTAACCATTAAAAGAGGAGATTCTGTTGAAAATGTTAGCATCTCTTTCCAATAAAAAAATGTTTAAAAAAACTATCTTTATATTGACATTATTTATTTTTCATCAAGGCGGATTGTTGTCTGCTGAAAAAATCACCTTAAATTTGAAAAATACTGATATCCGTGCTTTTATCAGTAGTGTTTCAAAACAAACAAATAAAAATTTTTTAGTGGATTCCAGAGTAAAAGGAACTGTTAATATTGTGTCCTCCCATAAAATTGACTCAGATGAGTTATATCAAGTATTTTTATCTGTCTTGCAGGTGCACGGCTTTACTGCCATAGAAATTGACGATTCAATCATAAAAATCATCCCCAGTGCCAAGGCCAAACAAAACCCTGTGCCAATATTAAACAACAAAAATACTCTATCAGATGAGATTGTAACTCATGTGTATAACCCTAAATATGTCTCTGCCACCCAACTTGTCCCAATCTTACGACCACTTTTGCCCCAGCAGGCACACTTAGGTGCCTATGCCAACTCAAACACCTTAATTTTTACAGATAGCTTTGCCAACATCAAAAGATTGCTTACGATCATCAAAAGAATAGACAAACCCAACAACTCAGAAATTGAAGTTATATTCTTAAAAAATGCCACTGCAAAAACAATAGTGCAAACCATAAAATCCTTACTGCAAAAACAAACTAAAAAAAATCCATCACAATCATCAAATATTTCTGCAGACGAGAGAACAAACAGTGTAATAATCAATGGTAGCAAACCTCAAAGATTACAAATGCGGACTCTTATAACTCATTTGGATACACCCCTACCTCGTGATGAGGGCAATACAACTGTAATTTATCTACACTATGCGGATGCCACAACTCTCGCAAAAACTCTCCAAGATTTAGAAAACAAAAGTAGCAACAAAAATAAAAAAAATATCAATAATGATACAGCAAGCATCCAGGCACACAAAACGACCAATTCATTGATAATCACAGCCCCATCTGCCAAAATGAAAGACATAAAAGAGATAATAAAAAAATTGGATATTCGACGTGCCCAGGTTTTAATTGAAGCCATAGTGGTTGAAATATCTCAGGAGAAAGCACGTGAATTTGGAGTAGAGATGGCAGCAGATGGCAGAGTCAAAAACTCTGATGGCAGTATAGATTCAGGCAACAGTAAGCCTGTGGCAGCTATAAATTTTGGCGGACTATCTAATCTTGCAAGTCCTACTCCTGTATTGTCAAATGGCGTTACCATCGCAGGAGGTGGCACCACAGGATCAGGAGTTGATTTTGGTTTCTTAATCAGAGCTCTGGCTGCGGATTCTCGCAGTAACATTTTATCAACCCCTAGCATCCTAACGCTCGATAATGAAGAGGCAAAAATAGTTGTAGGACAAAATGTTCCGTTTGTCACCGGACAATATACCTCAGCGAGCTCTGGCACATCATCAGGTAGTAATAATTCATCCACAATCAGTAGCCCATTTCAGACCATTGAAAGACAAGACATAGGTCTTACCCTAAAAGTAAAACCACAAATCAATGAAGGGTCTAGCATCAGAATGAAAATATCCCAAGAGGTCTCTAGTGTTTTGCCATCAGCACAATCGTCAACTGACCTTATAACCAGTAAAAGATCAATTGACACCACAGTTATAGTAGAAGACGGTCAAACTTTAGTATTAGGTGGTTTAATGGACGATCAGGTAATCGAAAAAGAAACCAAGGTTCCGTTGTTAGGTGATATACCACTCTTAGGCTGGCTTTTTTCATACAAAACAAAAACAAAAATAAAAAAGAACTTAATGGTTTTTATTCACCCCACTATTTTAAAAGATGCCACCAGCGCCAACCAGGAGTCACTTAAAAAATACTCTAAAATAAGAGAGGTCCAAATAAAAGCCGCAGAAGAATCATCGGCTCTTTTAGATGATTCTGTCCCAATTTTACCAAAACTAAAAGTCAGAACCTACGCTGTTCAAAAAATAAAAAATTCCAATAACACGAACAACACTCGCAAAAAACACCGAACAAAAAGCTCGATACGATACAGAAAAATAAAACGATGAAATGCCTGTAACAAATTACAGCTTTGTTAAAAAACACCAAGTAATCTACCAAGAATACGATGATACTCTATGTTTTGTGGCTCCTTTGAATATTACCGGATTCATTGAAGCCCAAAGAAACATGGCTCCCATCAAAAAAGTAAAACAAATATCCGAGGATGACTTTACTAAACTCTTATCAAACTATAACCAAGATGGCTCGCAGGCTGCCGACATAGCCCAAGATATAAGCTCCGATGTTGATTTTGAATCTTTAGCGGATGCTATGCCAGAACCAGAAGATCTATTAGAGTCCGCTGATGATGCTCCGGTTATCCGTCTTATCAATGCGATTCTCTCAGAAGCCATCAGAAAAAATGCCTCCGATATTCATATAGAGCCTTTTGAGACTAATTTTCAGGTGCGATTCCGGGTAGACGGAGTTATGAAAACCGTTTTAGAGCCACCGAGAAATATCGCCCCTTTGATAATATCTCGTATTAAAGTTATGGCAAAATTAGATATATCGGAGAAAAGATTGCCTCAGGATGGTCGTATCTCTTTGAAAATTGCTAATCGGCCAGTTGATGTTCGGGTTTCAACCCTGCCCTCTGGTTTTGGCGAGCGAATAGTTATGAGATTATTAGACAAGCAAGCGGGCAAACTAAACTTAGAGAATTTGGGAATGGATAGTGACTCTTTGCAAATAATGCAAGAATTATTAAAAAACCCCAATGGAGTAATCTTAGTCACAGGCCCTACGGGATCTGGTAAAACAACAAGTTTATATGCTGCCCTATCAAGCTTAAATAACGATAGCAGGACGATTTTAACCGTGGAAGACCCAATTGAATATTATATCGATGGCATAGGACAGACCCAGGTAAATACCAAAGTGCAATTAAGTTTCGCCAAAGGTTTGCGAGCTATTTTACGTCAAGATCCTGATGTTGTGATGGTGGGTGAAATACGAGATTTAGAAACCGCCCAAATTGCCGTGCAAGCCTCCCTTACCGGACACCTTGTTTTCTCAACTCTGCATACCAACTCTGCCATAGGTGCAATTGCCAGGTTACGAGATATGGGAGTTGAACCATTTTTGCTCTCCACAAGCCTTATCGGAGTTTTATCCCAGCGATTAGTGCGTAGACTCTGTGACCATTGCAAAGAAGAGATGGAACTCATTTCCAAAGATATATCATTTTTAAAATTAAAACCAGAGCAAAAAAATGACATTAAAATCTATCAAAAAAAGGGATGTGATAAATGCTCCAATACAGGATATAGCGGTAGAACAGGAATCTATGAAATTATTGCTATCAACCCAGATATTCAACAACTTATCCACGATAAAGCCTCGGAATTAAAAATAAAAGAGATGTTAAACGATGATTATAAATCTCTTTTTGAAAACGGAGTTAAAAAAATTCTCAAAGGGCAGACAACTATTGCCGAAATTCTCCGCGTCACGACCGACAAACAAATGTAGAGGAGAACTTATATGTTTACCCAATTGTGATGATTTGTCCGAATTATCATTAGGGCAGACACAAACAAGTAATTAACAATAGTTTAAGGATAATAAATACATTTTGCATAAAACACACCAATGCACCTTTTTATGGCATCACAAACGTAGCGAGAAATTCCAAAGAACTTGCCATTTTACTCATTTTTGCTATAAAAATGCACTATGCTCGCACACTCTCTAAACAGCACTTGTTTTATACAAAGATCTCTAAATAAAAATTAAAATTGATTTATTTAAAAATATCCGTATAATATACTTTTTTATTTTGGTTTTATTGTTATGAGCAGAATGGTTAATTGTGTTAAGTTTAAAACAGAAAAAGAAGGACTGGATTTGCCACCTTACCCCGGTAAACTTGGACAGAGAATATATCTGGAAGTTTCAAAACAAGCCTGGGCTGATTGGATGAAACAACAAACAATGTTTATCAACGAAAATAGAATGTCGGTGATGGATCCTAATGCTCGTGAATTTTTAGAAAAAGAGATGAAAAAATTTATTTTTGGTGAATAACTTCATTTGGTGAAAAAATATGTGCGGTATCATAGGAATATCTGCAATTAATTCCGTCAATCAAGACTTATATGATGGATTATTATTATTACAACATAGGGGACAAGATGCCGCAGGAATTTCTACCTGCTCTGATAACGGCAGAGTCCACACCAGAAAAGCACCAGGACTCGTGCGTGATGTTTTTTTAAAGAGCCACTTAGAGAGGTTGCAAGGCAAGATGGGTATAGGGCATGTCCGTTATCCTACGGCAGGCACTTTATCCTCCTTTGAGGCCCAACCATTTTATGTAAATTCCCCCTATGGCATTGTTATGGTGCACAATGGCAACCTCACCAATTCCGAGCAATTAAAAAAACAACTATTCCAAACAGATTTTCGCCATATAAACACTAACTCCGATTCGGAGATTTTGTTGAATGTTTTCGCTCATGAGCTACACAAACAAAGTAGCGAACCTGATGTTTTACCAAAGCAAATTTTCAAAACTGTTACCGAGGTGCATAAAAGATGTAAGGGTGCATATTCGGTCATTGGGATGATAGCTAAGATAGGAATTTTTGGTTTCAGAGACCCTTTGGGAATTCGCCCTTTTGTAATTGGTGTGCGAAAATCTGTGATGGGGGATGAATATATCTTAGCCTCCGAGAGTGTAACTTTTGCAGGTTTGGGTTATAAAATCCTGCGAGATGTAGCCCCAGGTGAGACAGTTTTTATTGACAAAAATAACCAGCTTCATTCACAGCTGTGCACAGACAAACCATCTTTAACCCCTTGTTTATTTGAATATGTTTATTTTTCTCGCCCTGACTCCATTATTGATGATATATCCGTTTATAAAGCCAGGCTTAGGATGGGAAAATATCTAGCCCAAAAAATCAAAAAAGAATATAAAAATTTAAAACCAGATGTCGTTATCCCTATCCCCGATACCTCACGCACAAGCGCTTTGGAATTAGCGAATATATTAAATATTCCATATAGAGAAGGTTTTATAAAAAATCGCTACATTGGTCGCACT
>Ga0164315_10003191_pt1 | contig 12692 bp, 9 predicted proteins | sample GuaBasSedimGuay6_FD_113737 | JGI IMG/M metagenome (GOLD analysis project Ga0164315, IMG submission 113737) | Subseafloor sediment microbial communities from Guaymas Basin, Gulf of California, Mexico - Guay6, Core 4569-2, 0-3 cm | ecosystem: Environmental > Aquatic > Marine > Hydrothermal vents >... | reverse complement strand
GGCGCTGCGGATTGCTGCCGCCAAGCAATACGCTGCCTGGTAAAACTGGTTCCAGCAGCGTTACCGCAGCAACATAATCGTCATCCGCGAACGCATTAAATCCATTCGCAAATTGCAGCATGCATCGGTCGAGCTCCGTGTCGCGCGCCTGTGACAGGCGATCCAGCTCATCAATGAGTTCTTGTCGCTGGTCGTGATTGTTCAGAATCGCCACCGACATCACGCGATGAATATCGGCGAACGCGAAACCACAAACCGGATAGTGGGCATCTGCATAACGCACCAGGTCCTGGCCAAGTTTTTCCGGCACTTCAATTCCAGATAGCTTGCAGCGCCACAGCAGCGCTGCATTGTCACTGAACGTAGTGAGCGGCATTGGATCGCTTATGTCGGCGTCAAGCTCGCGTTCGTACATCTGCATCAATTTTTCGGGACTCGCACCGCCCTCGCGCCCAAGCAATACCAGGTGCCAGAGCAAGTGATGGCGCATGTCGGAAGTGTCGCCATGAACCGCATCCCAGTCATTGATAAAAGCGGCACCCTCGTCAAGGACGCCGGCTTCGAAATGCACATGCGCAAGGGAATGCGCGCAATTGCCAGTTTCGCGAAGTGACCACGCCCGCTCACCATCATCACGCGCCTGTTTTAAGTCGCCAATTTCTGCGCCCGCATATGAACGCGCGGTCAAATGCCACCAGTCATCATCCGGGTACGCTGTTTTCGTCTCCTGTAACAGCGCCATGCTCTGTTCACGCCAGTCGTGCTCGCCGGAGAACGCCAGCAAACCAAACGGCCCCACAATATAGGACAGCACGAATAAATCCTGCGGGTAATCGTCAACATGGCGCCGGGCCATTCCAAGTACCGCAGGATTGAATGAAGCGGCTGCAGCGGCTACGTCAATCGCGGACTGTTCACGTGGTGTTGCGTTTGCTTTCAGCGCAATGGATTTAGCGGAATGTTCCTTTGCCTCACTCGCAAAGCCGTGAATCTGAAATTGCCTCGCGAGCGCGGCATGAGCCAGGGCAAACTCTTCATCCTGAGTCGTGGCTTCTGTCAACTCGGTGATCCCAGGGGCATCGAATCCCTTGGAAATTTCGATGCCTGCCAAATAAGCCTGCAGCGCGGCTTCACTCGCGCAGCTAAGCTCAAGGTCATAACTGTCTTTGTACAAAACGATTCTTCCTTACGTTGTCAGACCGCGCCAAGCGCCTGGTCAAAGTCATCCAGAACATCGGCGATATCCTCAATGCCGACACAAAAACGCACCAGGTTGTCGGAAATACCCGCACTGGCCCTGTCCGCCGCAGTGATTCCGGAGTGCGTCATGCTGGCTGGAATTTGTATGACGCTGTCCGTGCTGCCAAAGCTGATGGCGATGGTTGGCAGGCTCAGTGCCTCGATCAGACGATGTGCCGCACCTTTGTCTCCAGCCACCTCAAACGACATGAAACTGCCAAAACCATTCAACATCTGCCGCTTCGCCAGCTCGTGAAACGGGTTAGACGCGAGACCCGGATAGAGCACTTCGCGGATCTTCGCATGCCCCTCAAGGAACTGCGCCACCGCCATTGCATTTGCTGCGTGCCGCTCCATCCGCAACGCAAATGTTTTCAGCCCCATACTGGTAAGCCAGCAGTCCGAAGGGCTTGGTGTCGCACCAAACTCCATTGCCGTTTGTCCTAACTGACCCCAGAAATCTACGAACTCCGGATGACGACTGACCACCACCCCACCAAGCGCCACGCCATGACCATTGAGAAACTTGGTCGATGAGTGAATAACCAGGTCGCAACCCAACGTCAGCGGGCGCTGGTGATACGGCGTCGCCGCAGTGTTATCCACGGCGATCCAGGCGTCGTGGTCGTGCGCCAGGGTTGCCAGCGCACTGAGGTCATACAATTCGATCCTGGGATTGGAAGGCGTCTCCACATACACAAGACGTGTCGCGGGATTATCATCCAGGGTCTTCTCCCAGACCGCAACGTCCGCCGAGTCTACGATGCTGACAGTGATGCCCATCCTGGGGCAGATCTCTGTAAAGAGTTTGTGAGTACCGCTGTACAAACTCGTATGCGTGACAATATGGTCACCTGACTTCAACAAGGAAAAGACCATCGCGGCGATCGCACCCATTCCGGATGCAGCACAATGAGCCCCAACGATTTCTTCCGGCTCCTTATCAGGCTCGGCGCGGATCAGGTCTATACCTTCGAGCATCGCGATTTTTTTCGCCAGCGAGATGGCGTTGGGGTTTCGTCCCCGTGTATAGACGAAATTTTCCTTATTCAGGCCCGAGAAAGTCTCTTCCGCTTCCTGCATATCCTTGAAGCCGAAACTGGTGGTCTGGTAAACGGGCATGACATGCGAGTGCAACGGATGGTCATGCTCTTCGTAGTGGTTCACCATCGTGGCGAGCCCGTAGCTGCGCTTGATTTTGGACAACATTCATCTCCATTCTGATTTCAGACGACGCAGTGTATCAGGCTGTTGGTGCAGGAAATCTTGACTCCGCACAATAGCTGCCACACTGTTATCCCTGAAGAATACGCATTTGCCGACGCCTGCTTCAGATCATTGTGAGTTTCGACTATGAAAAAGACCATCATTTCTGCCTTGATGTTATTGCTGCTGCAGGCAAATTCCGCATCTGCCGACTGGTTCGACGATCTCAGGGCAAATGGCAATGAAGAGGACTTGTACAGGACCCTGTATTACATGCCCAAGGGTGGCGATTTGCACAACCACCTGTCTGGTTCGTCCTATTCCGAGTGGTGGTATGAGGTGGCGCTCGCACAAAAGGAACGTGGCTATCAGTACTACACCAAGGTGCGCATCGAGAACTGTGTCGACTACGGAAGTAATGAGTACGGTGGACTGGCTTACTTCCTGATGTTCCGCAATATCCTGTCGAATCAGTATGAAAACTTAAGCGACTGCCAGAAACAGGAATACAAAGCACTTGAGGACCTGAGCGACAAAGAGAAAGCCGGTTGGCTGGAAAGCATACGTCTCGACAAGCCCTACGAAGGTCGAGACGAGTTTTTCGGCACGCACTGGCAGCGACTGTTCGCGCTCGGACGCAATCCCTGGATTCAGGCTGAGCTCTTGTATCGCAACATGCAGGCGTTCGGCGACGAAGGTCTCAGTTATCTTGAAACGCAGGTTGCCGTGCGCGGCATGCGTAATGCGGACGGCAGTATACTCACCGCAGAGGAAACGGCCGACATTCTTCGCCAGCGCCTGCAGCAGAAAGACGCCCTTGCTACGGGCGTAACCGTTCGCTTTCAGATTTCCTTGTTGCGCTTCCTGCCAAATGCGGAAGATAGTCTGAGACGAATCTACAAGTTTGTCTATGAAAACAGCGACCTGTTTGTCGCCGTTAACATGGTTGGCCGTGAGGATGATGACCGGGGTCATCCGGCCCGCTTCCTGGAGACAATGCGCGATCTGCGACGGCAATACAGTGGCGTAAACCTGTCGATTCATGCTGGCGAGGTGGATGAACCGAATTACCATGTCAGGGATACCCTGCTGTTGGGGGTCGACCGTATCGGTCATGGTCTCAACCTGATCACTGACGATGACACAATGCGCCTGATGCGGCACGGGCCGTACCTGGTAGAGATCAACCTGATCAGCAACCTCCTGCTTAATTATGTGACCGACTATTCCCAACACCCTTTTCCGGAATACCTGCGCACCGGCATCCCGGTCGCACTTGCCACCGATGATCGGGGTATGTGGGACTCAACCATGACGGATGAGTTTTACGTCGCAGTGAAGGAATTCAACCTGTCATGGGATGAAGTGAAGCAACTGAGTCGGAATTCACTGCAACATGCCTTTGTCTCACCTGACGTAAAGCAGGACCTGCTTAATAGCTTTGAGAAGAAAATCAGTGACTATGAGCGCGGCGTCAGTAAGAACGGCGTTGCAAAGCTCGGTACGATGCCGCAGACACGCCGCTTCATTTGTAAGTATTACGAGCTCTGCAACTAAGGTTTGCGCATAGCAGGCCCCCGATTCATGTCGTTACGAAGTCTATATCAGGTTGTGCTGCTGCCGGCTTTACTTCTTGCCGGCTGCGAGGGAGCGAACGACGCCATTGAAGTCGCTGAGACGCAGTTCGTCGTCGCCGGCTATCTTGAAAATCCGACGATCAGCGAAGCCAGTGGGCTGGCACGCTCCTCCTACGATGATCGACTCTGGGTCATTAACGACGGCGGCTCGCTGCCGCAGTTGCATGCCATCGGCCTCGACGGCAGCGACTACGGCTCGGTAATGCTCGAAAATGCCAGGAACATTGATTGGGAAGACCTGGCCACCTTTGAGGAAAACGGGCAATTCTGGCTGATCGTCGCCGACATAGGCGATAACATTGCCAGGCGCGATGAGTACACACTGTATATCGTGACGGAACCCGGAGCAGACCAACTCCAGTCCGGCACGACGACCGTTCAACGCCAAATATCGTTTATGTACCCTGACGGGCCGCGAGATGCCGAATCAATTGCTTTCGACGCAGTGAACGAAGAGATCCTGATTCTCACGAAGCGCGATATTCCTGCCGTTATGTACTCCATACCACTTCACCCGACCTCTGATGGGCTATTAGTAGCAACAAGAATCGGAGAAATCGATAGCATCCCGCAACCGACAGCCTATGATCTGGAACGGGCACTCCCCGACAAGAACTGGCACTGGCAACCAAACGCAATCAATTTTTCTGTCGCCGGCGATGCTGCTGTCATCCTGACTTACAAGGCGGTTTACTATTTTTCCAGGCGCGATCAACAAGACTGGTTCGCGACCCTGCAATCTGCACCGCTGCGATTCGACCTGGGAGAGTATCGTGAAGCGGAGTCCGTTGTTTTCGACAATACCGGTGAACAAATTTACGTGACCACCGAAAAACGAAATGCGCCGTTACTGCGCTTGCAGTTGCAGCAAGACTCAGGACAGACCGATGAATAGAACTCAACAAATATCTTTAGTGATCGCAGCGCTGTTACTCGCATCCTGCGGATCTGAACAACGTCCGGCGACAACGGGCGTAGCAGACACGCAAAGCGTGACTATCATGACCTTTAATGTAGAAAACCTGTTCGACAATGTCGATGACCCCGGCAAAGACGATAAGGCGTACCTGGCCATTGGCGACAAGCAAACCGACGAGCACAAAGCCGCCTGCGCTGAAGTTGATGTCCCGCGCTGGCGCGATCAGTGCCTTAACTGGGATTGGAGTGATGCAATCGTTGCCCAAAAACTGAGCGTTGTTGCCAGTGTGATTTTGCAGGTAAACGATGGCCATGGTCCGGACGTAATCGCGCTGCAGGAGGTTGAGAATATGAATATCCTCGAGCTACTGCGTAGCGAGTATCTTGCTGATGCTGGCTATCGCCCGGCAATCCTGATTGAAGGCCAGGATGACAGAGGAATTGATGTTGCATTCCTGAGCCGATTTGCAACCGTGGGATCGCCCCAGCTGCATGCCATTTCATTTGCGGATGATTTCCCGGAGCGTGATCTGGATACGCGCGGCATCCTGCAGGCCGATTTTCAATTGCCGGACGGAACTGTACTGACCGGATACGCAGTTCATTTTCCGGCGCCGTATCACCCCACGGAAATGCGCATCGCGGCCTACAATCAACTCAATAAACTTCGCGCTGCGCTACCTGCCGACCGCCCCGCATTCGCTGCTGGCGATTTCAATACGACTTCCACTGAAGATCGCAAGAAGAACATGCTGGATCGATTTGCCAGGCCGTACTGGACGGTCGCACACGATGCTGGCTGCGGCGACTGCAAGGGAACGAGCTACTACGCGCGGGATGACAGCTGGTCTTTCCTTGACATGATTCTATGGTCACCGGCCAGGGATCGTAGCGCGCATACAACGTGGCAACTACGCGAAGATTCGACGCATATTGCAAACCGGATCAGCGATCAGGTTCGCGACAATGGCACGCCAGCGCGCTTCAACTTACCAGAAGGTACGGGTGTCTCCGACCATTGGCCGGTCGTCATGACGATCGACTTCAAATAGATTCAGGGCCACTGCTGTCCCATAGAATGAAATATTGGTGCAATGCACCGGCGCTTATTACTGAATTGAGACATCGCCCGCTGGGCGTAGTTATTTCGCCCGCTGAGCGGGCTCCTACATTGCTAATTAGAATTGTAGGAGCCAGCCCAGCGGGCGATTAAGGTAATAATTTACGCCGCATCTGCAACCGGAGCACCCTCGCGCTCTAACATCAGTTTTCTATAGTAGCCAAGGCCTGCAAGAAACATCACAAATGCCAGTGCCCGTGACACGCCGCCGACGATAGATAGTGAGTACCTGATCATATTCGGGTCTTCAAACGAGTAGTCCGTGATCGCGGCAACCAGGGTAGGGCCAATGCCAATACCAATCGCGTTTGAGAGAAAGAAATATATTCCGGCAGCCAGACCCAGCATCGTCGACGGGAACATTCGCTGTAGTGCCGATGCCGCACAGGCAAAGCACATATTGCTGCCGAAAATCGCCAGGACCATCAACCAGAGCGCGCTTGCAGCGGACCCCATTAGCGGATAAATGAAACTGAATGGCACGGCAATCGCTGAGCCTATTACAACCATGATAATGCTGGCGCCATTTACGCCCCGCTTGCTCAGCTTGTCTGCAACAATACCGCCGAACAGCATTCCGGACAGGCCACCGAACAACTGCACCATGCCGTACCAAAAACTTCCAGTTGATGCATCCCAGCCATACGTTCGCGTCAAAAACGTTATGTCCCAGAATCCCTGCGAGTACGCCGCCAGCGAAATCAATGCCATGCCTAAATAAAGTGCGCCGATCGCCTGCCAGTGTCCCTTCGCATAGTCCTTTACCTCCGCAGATGTCGCTGCTTCGGCTGGCTTAGCTGTGCTCTCGATATCTTTTTCGACCGCGGCTTTGTTTTGGTTGCGTGGCTCGCGGACTGTCAACAACATGATGGTCATCAACATTCCCACGACGCCAAGGAACAACAGAACCATTTTCCATGCTGCGGAGCCGCCAATAAATATGACATCCTGCCAGCCGGGAGCGTTCGTTACATCGACGGCAATACTGTAGAGCAGTCCACCCGCAGCAAAGGACAAGCCGATGCCAATTGGCGCCCCCAGCAGGAATACGCTGGTCGGCGTCGCAAGTCGATTTGGTGGGAAATAGCCGGATAGCAATGACAATGTTGACGGGAGAAGCGCCGATTCGCCAAGGCCCACACCCATTCTCAATATTAATAACTGCCAGAATTTACCTACCAACCCGCTAACAGCCGTGGTCAAACTCCAGATGAACACACCGAAAGCGATCAATTTTGGGCGATTTACGGAGTCCGCAAGGCGGCCGACAAAAACTCCGGCAGTCGAATAGAAAAGCACGAATGAAATACCGCCCAGCAGACTGATTTGCACGTCAGACAGGGACAAATCCGCCTTGATGGGTTCAATCATTACGGCAATTATCTGACGATCCATGAACGACAGCACGTAAAAACACATCATCAGCACAGTGACGTACCACGCGTACACCGGCTTTGGGTATTTGGCTACATTTTCCGCACTACCTGTGTCGCCATTCTTATCGTTCTTATCGACTTCCCTCATTTACTTTGCACCCATTCCTTATTCGTACAAAAGATTTTCGATTAACTATGCATAGGTGTACGCCGTTTTCACCATCGTATAGAACTCTACTGCGTATCGCCCTTGTTCTTTAGGCCCATAGCCAGATGCTTTTCGTCCGCCGAACGGGACGTGATAGTCCAGGCCTGCCGTCGGCAGGTTCACCATCAGCACGCCCGCGTCAGCGCGGCGCTTAAACTCACGCGCGTACTTAAGGCTGGTCGTACATATCCCGGATGACAGGCCGAACTCAACATCATTTGCAACCGTAATAGCCTCGTCAAAATCGGCAACTTTGATCACCGACGCACAGGGACCGAAAATTTCTTCCTGGTTGATGCGCATATCGTTGCTGGTCTGCGTAAACAATGCCGATGCCTGGTAGTAACCTGGATTTTCAAGCTCCAGGCGCTCACCGCCGTGCACGGTCGCACCCTCTTGTGCCGCTAACGCTACGTAACGCAAATTCGAATTCAATTGTCTTTCATCGATCACCGGACCGATGTCTGTTGTCTCCTGCAGTGGATCGCCAATACGTAACTTCTCCATACCTTCGAGCACAGCGGCCACAAACTCGTCGTGGACCTTTTCATGCGCAATAAATCTGGACGACGCAGTACAACGCTGACCGGTAGAGAAAAACGCGCCGTTAATACAAGCCGGTACTGCGATTGAAAGATCCGCGTCCTCCATTACGATCATGGGATTCTTGCCGCCCATTTCGACCTGCACTTTCTTTTGCGACGCCGCACAACTGGCGATAATTCCCCGACCGGTTTTCACAGACCCGGTAAAAGAAATCGCTGCTACATCTTTATGGGAAACCAGTGCGTCACCCACTTCAGCACCATCGCCCATAACCATATTCAATACACCCGGTGGCCCGCCGAATTCTTCGAACAACTGCGCCAGGATGTAGGATGTACCGGGTGTTGCGGGTGCGGGTTTGAACACGACACAATTGCCAAATGCCAGCGCCGGAGCCATTTTCCATGCCGGGATCGCAATCGGGAAATTCCAGGGGGTAATTAACCCAACAACCCCTAATGGTTCACGAGTGACCTCGATGTCGACGTCTGGCCGCACCGAACTCACGATGTCGCCGGTGCAGCGCAGCGCCTCTCCGGCGAAAAACTTGAATACCTGTCCAGCTCTGATGGTTTCACCAATTGCTTCGGGCAGCGTCTTGCCTTCTTCCCTGGCGAGCACCGTGCCAAATTCCTCTTTTCTATCCAGTATTGCGTTACCAATGGCATCCAGAAGATCATGTCGCGCCTGCGGTGTCGTATCCCGCCATGCCGGAAAAGCATTGCTCGCCGCTTGTACCGCACTGTCAACGTCCGCCGCAGTTCCCAGCACGGCCTGATTGATCACATCGTTGGTATTTGCCGGATTGATATTTTCGATGGTCTTATTGCTGCCAACCCACTCACCATTGATGAAGTTTTTAATCTCTACCATGATTCATACTGCTCCCATTGCTAACTATTTCCGGCCCGTCGGTCTGTAACGTACAGGGCCGTCCTGTTTTTCGTTCTGTAAAAACTAAGAATTCGCAAAAAATGCGGCGTTCTTCTCGATATAGCTCTTCTCGTCTTCCGGCACCTCATCTATGGGCCGTATAGCATCTTCCGGGCAAATGGTTTCGCAAAGCCCGCACGCAATACACTCGACGGGATCGATGTAAAACATTGTGTCGCCCTCATGGATGCAATCGACCGGGCAAACCTTGACGCACGAGCCGTCTTTGACGCCCTCGCACGGAGACATGATTACGTAGGTCACCTGTAAGAACCACGCGTCACTGAGACTATCTGCCCTTCCACTCAGGCTTGCGTTTTTCCTGGAATGCTCGCGGGCCTTCCTCTGAATCCTCGGATTCGAGTGCGGCGACAAGTGCCGGTAACCTTTTGGACAACGCTTCGCTGACTGACAGATCAGACGTTTCTTTCACGCACTCCTTGATGGCCTTTACTGAAAGCGGTGCGCATTCCACTATTTGCGCAGCCCATGCAGCTACCGTTTCGTCCAGTGCTTCTGCCGGTACTACTTCATTTACCAGGCCGTATCGTTCTGCCTCTGTTGCCGAAATTCGCTTGCCGGTCATCAGCATTCCCATCGCCAGCTTTTCGGGGATTAGTCTCGGCAGCAGAATCATGCCGCCGTCGAGGGGCATTCGACCGACCCGCGCTTCCGGCAGGCCGAAGCTCGCGTGATCCGCGGCAATCACAATGTCGCAACCCAGGACCATCTCGAAACCGCCGCCCACGGCCACACCGTTCACCCTGGCAATGACCGGAACATGCAGCGATTTTCGCAGCGATAAACCACCGAAGCCGCCAGGTCTGGCATGCGCCCAATACTCCAGGCCCGACTTCTCGTCGCCACCTGCTTTTAGATCGGCGCCGGCACAAAATGCCCTGTCACCGCTCCCGGTAAGGATAACCACGCGCACCTCGGGATTCGCTTCAATGCTTTGCCAGGCGTCTTCCAGCAGATCGGCCGTCGGCGCATCAACCGCGTTCATTTTTTCGGGCCGATCTATCGTTACCCTTGCGACGTGATCTTTAACGCTAAAGATGACGCTCACTGGCTGGCAGCCTCAGCCGTCGCGACTATGCCTAGCTCTGCCAGGATTTCATCATTATGTTCGCCAAGTCTTGGCGGGGCTCGTCGCACTTTTGTATCCAGTGCAGAGAAGTTGATCGGGCTTGCGATGACCTGCATTTTCCCGTTAAGCGGGTGATCAATTTCCGCAATCATTTCGTTGACGTGAGTCTGCGGATCCTCAAGCACCTCCGCTAATTCTTTAATAGGTGCACATAGCAGATCTTCCTGCTCGAGCTTTTCTATCCAGAAAGCGGTAGATTCTTTCGCGAATTCATTGCGGAATCTCTCCTGTAGATAGGCTTTGTTCGCGGACTGCGTCTGCAAATCCGGGTACTCGACAGAAAGATCCTCAATACCCAGCACATTGCAGATGTCCTGCAGCGGATTCACTTTGAACGCACCGACCAGGACGAGCGCGCCATCACTGGTATCAAACGCACCGGTTAGCGGCATTTCCGCCCAGTTGATCTCTTTGCCTGTGTTGAGGTGACAGGTCGCCTCCTGCATTTGCATTGCGATCATGGAGTCATACAAAGAAACCTCTACGCACTGGCCTTCGCCTGTTCTTGTCACGCTAATCAAGGCGGCCAATATCGCCTGAACCAGGTGCATTCCCGTGGTGTAATCGCAAAGTGCCGTCGGATAGATCGACAAGGGGATTGACGCATCCGCCCTGCGCATCATGACGCCACTCATCGCCTGTGCCAGCACGTCCTGACCGCCCTTATGCGCATACGGTCCGCTTGGGCCATAGCCACTACCACTTGCGAAGACAATCTTCGGATTCAACTTCTTTAGCGCCGCATAACCGAAGCCTATGCGATCCATTACGCCCGCTCTGAAATTGCTGACAACGACATCCGCTTCGCGAATCAGTTCGTAGACGATTTCCTTGTTGCTGTCCTGTCGCAGGTCGAGCGCCATGGAACGTTTGTTGCGATTCAAACTGCAAAAAACCGGGTTGTTGAGCCCCTTCTCGTCGACCGCACCAAATGCACTTCTCGAGAGGTCACCACCTCTTGGATTTTCAATCTTGATCACATCGGCGCCAAAATCCCCGAGCATTTGTGTGGCACAAGGCCCCATCATTACCTGGGTAAAATCGATGACCCGTATACCATCCAGTGGCAAATTGTTTGATTTGGACATTGTTCTCACTTCTCCTTGAATATTCGTCAGGCGCTTGCCGCGAGCTCTTCTACACCGGTGGCGTTCGCCGATGGAATGTCGCCAGGATCCGCGCCCTGTGCCCGCATGATTTTCTGAATTTTTGTCGCATCAACATCGCGCAGCAAAATGTTTTCCTGCAATGCCAGCGACGCTGCTACTCCGGCCGCTTCACCCTGCACCATGCACGGCGGTATTTCCCGTGAACGTTTTTGTGCGTCGGGTTCCGCGGAATAATGTCGTCCAGCGACGATGAGTTGCTCTACTTTGGTTGGCAGCAATGCGCGATATGGCGTGTAGTAGTCTCGTCCGCGACAAACCGTGTCGGCGAAGTAACGACGATTGACTACATCGTCCACCGTGACGACGTACTCACCGCGCAGCATGCGTGTCGTTCTTACTCCCACTTGCTCCGCCGCACCGAGCATGTCGGCTTTTTCGAAGCCCGGCATGTTTTCACGCACATAATGAAAAAGTTTCATCATGCGATCCCGGCCCTCGTACTCAGCCCGGGTGAGATCTTCGACTGATATGCCATCGTAACCCGGCATGTGTGGACAATTGCACCAGACCACTCCCGGGATCGGCGTTTTTAACCACCACATTTCCCATGCGCCGCCGATAATTCTTCGCGCCTGGCGATTCACCTTTGCGAATGCTTCCGGCTCTTCATACTCAAACCGCTGCGCCTCGTCGGTATCCACGTTCGCCAGGCGAAAAACAGTCGTAACAATATATTGTCCCTGGGAGAAATCCGCGCCTGCACTGCAGGCAACATCGAGGTCACCAGTAGTGTCGATGACGACATCACCCATGATCGCCTGGCGACCATTTTTTGTTTGGCAGATAACGCCCTTGATTGCCCCGTCTTCGACAATCGCATCCGCGAACAAACTGTGTAGTCGCAGGTTGATGTTGTTTTCCCTGACGAGGTCCAGCGATGTTCTTTTCCACGCGTCCGGATCAAACGCGACTGCATACACAATCGGCTGCGGTTTTTTTGCCTGATGAAAATCATGCACACCCCAGCGCGACCATTTCTGCCACATTTCTTCACTCGCGTAGCGGTCTTCCTCAGGCGGCATTACGGCCATACCCTCCTTTGCCATGCGCTGGACGAATTCGTCGACGATTCCGGAGACGGTAATTTCCTTGCCGTTGACCATATCGTCCAGCACCAGCACCATGCCGCCAGACGCCATACCACCGAGGTGGTGATACCGTTCCAGAACGGTTACAGAACAGCCATTGCG
>Ga0164315_10003190_pt1 | contig 12694 bp, 9 predicted proteins | sample GuaBasSedimGuay6_FD_113737 | JGI IMG/M metagenome (GOLD analysis project Ga0164315, IMG submission 113737) | Subseafloor sediment microbial communities from Guaymas Basin, Gulf of California, Mexico - Guay6, Core 4569-2, 0-3 cm | ecosystem: Environmental > Aquatic > Marine > Hydrothermal vents >... | reverse complement strand
TGATGTCGGTTCCCTGACATCCAAAGCCGTGGTCATGAAAAATGAAAAGATCGTCGGCAGCCATATTATTAAGTCGAAACCCCGGCCCCAGGACTCCGCTGATGCGGCCATGGCGGGTGCGCTTTCAGCAGCCGGTGCCGGCCCGGATGATATCGAATACTGCATTGGTACCGGTTACGGCCGGGATAAGATCCTTTTTGTCAAAGAGGCCAGATCGGAAATTTCCTGCCACGGGAAAGGGGCGCGCTGGCTGCTGCCGTCGGTGCAAACCGTGATCGATATCGGTGGACAGGATTGCAAGGCCATGAAGATCGATGGCGACGGAAACGTCACCCGGTTTTTAGCCAATGACAAATGTGCTTCCGGTACGGGCCGTTTTTTGGAAGTCATGGCCAAGGTTTTGAACATTGACATCGATGCAATGGGACGATTTTCGGCCAAGGCCAGGTCCCCTGTCACTTTGGCCGCTACCTGCACGGTATGGGCCCAGGCGGACGTCATCAAGTATATCAATTCGGGCGTTGCCCTCGAAGATATCGGTGCCGGTATCAATACAGCCATGGCCCAGCGGGTGGCCATGCTAGTCAATGCCGTCAGACCGGAAGGAGACATCTTGATGACCGGCGGTGTGGCTAAGAATGTCGGGGTGGTATCGACTCTGGAGAAGCTGCTCGGCCGGAAAATCAAGAAAACCAGGAAAGCGGACCCCCAAATGGCCGGCGCCATCGGCGCGGCTTTGCTTTCAATGGAACAACTCAACGGAAACGGGAGGAAGGACACATGATCGTTGCTGGATGCGATATTGGCTCCCTGACCGCCAAGGCGGTCCTTATGGAGCACGGCAAGGTGTTGGCGGATGCGGTCATGCGGGCCAAGACCCGACCATCTGAATCCGCCGACGAAGTTATGCAGATGGCGATGCAAAAGGCGGGATTGAATATGGATGATGTCGGTTGTGTGGTCGGCACCGGGTATGGGCGGGAACAGGTTTCCTTTGTGGACAGCGTGGAGTCTGAAATTTCCTGTCACGCCAAGGGCGCCTGGCATGTAAGACCCTCGGTACGCATGGTAATCGACATTGGCGGTCAGGATGCCAAGGCAACCCGGATAGATAAAAACGGGAATGTGGTTCGTTATCTTTACAATGACAAATGCGATTCCGGCACCGGCCGTTTCCTTGAAGTCATGGCTGAGGCGCTTGAAATACCCCTGGAAAAAATGGGTGACGTCGGCGCCCGATCCACCGAAAAACTGACCATCTCCAACCAGTGCGTCATCTTTGCGGAAACCGAGGTGATTTCCCTGGTCAATGAAGGTAAAGAAACCAGTGACATTATCCACGCCCTTCACCAGGCGCTGGCAAAGCGTGTCGCATCCCTGGCCAAAAGTATCGAGGTTGCCGAGGAAGTGGTCATGACCGGCGGTGTTGCCAAAAATAGCGGTGTTTTTCAGGCTATATCAGAGACTTTAGGTATACAGCTGAAACCGCTTGACGGCATGGACCCGCAACTTATCGGTGCCATGGGGGCGGCGCTTTATGCCCAGGAAAAGGCTGCGGCCGCGCAAGAGGCGGTCTGACCCCATGCGACTTTTTAATCATCATTTTCAGGATATAAACGCATTCTTGTCTCGAAAACACAAAGAGGGCAAGGTCAACGTTTTTCACCATCAAGGCAAGGTTGACTGGCCCGTCTCCGAAGACAGAAATCTGGTGTTAGGCCAGGATACGGCGGTGGAACTCGGAAATCCCAGGGATGCTTCAACCGCCTGCCTGCTCTGGTTGAATGATCCCGTTCTAATCGCACATCGCCGCGTCAGTGTTGTGGGGCCCGATCTTCCGCAGCTGAAAGGCAAGCGGGCCTCCTTTGCCAAGATCGTGGTTGTCGGTGGAGAGGATTTTACCGAAGACAACTGTTACCAGCGTTATCGGGAGATGGAGCAGGTGCGCTACGACATTCACCTGCAGGGATACATGATGCGAGGCGTATCCCAATATCAACGTGAGTGGAGCCGGATCAGCCGGGAGGCGATCGACAAAGGCTTTTCTTTTCAAGTTCTGGGTGGTGCCCTGATCGATAAAATGTCCGCGCTGAAATTCGTTCGATCGGTAGAAGTGATTTTTGTCACTTCCAGCCGGGAAGATGTTCTGCAGATAAAACCTGTGGCCGACAACGCCATGAAAATTATCGGCGCCATGAATAAAATGGCCTCAGAACTGTCGCTCGACTGTGACACTTGTGAATATTCGGAGGTCTGTGACGATGTGGCTGAGTTGCGGTCCATGCGACAGGCATTCAAAGCAAAAGAGGCACTTGCCCATGGATAATTCTCAAAATTGTAAGGCAAAAGTGATTGCCGTATGCGGCAAAGGCGGCGTCGGGAAAACCTCCATCAGTGCGATCCTGGTAAAGATATTGTCCTCAAATCATAAAAACAGCGTGTTGGCGATCGATGCCGATCCCGCCGTGGGCCTTGCGATTTCATTGGGCATCAATATAAAAAAAACCGTCGATGACATCCGCAACGACATTATTCAACGCGTGCAGTCCGGAAATACCGATAGCAAGACAGAGATGCTGAACATGCTCGATTACGAAATGCTCTCTGCGGTTGAGGAGCATAACAATCTGGCTTTTCTTGCCATTGGCCGTCCGGAAAAGGAAGGTTGCTATTGCCAGGTCAACCATATTCTCAAGGACATCATCACTTCGATTGCCGACAATTTCGACTATGTGGTCATCGACGGCGAAGCCGGCATCGAACAAGTCAACCGGCGGGTGATGCAACGCGTCAGCCACATGATCCTGGTTTCGGATGCTTCAGCCAAAGGCTTGAATGTTGTCAAAACCATCAAAGATGTTGCCGATGAAGCCATCGAATATGAAAAATTGGGACTCATATTGAATCGGTTGCGTAGCGAAGCGGAAAGGTTACATGTCTCCGTTCCTTCTGAACTCAACTGTATTGGATGGATTCCGGAAGATGACACCATTCGTTCTTTTGATATCGAAGGAAAAAGCATCTTGGATATTACGGATTGCTCCGCCATACGTGCATCAAAAAAATGTCTGACCGAAATAGGATTGTTTAGGCAGGCAGTGTAAAACAAGACAATATTGTAGCAAGTCTTTGGTAGTGAACCCGCTGTCTCGGATCACGCCAGATAGCCGCCGTCACAGGTGAGGCAGATTCCCGTGGTGAAGGAGGCTGCATCCGAAACCAGGTAGAGCACGGCCCCGGCCATTTCATGCGGTTCAGCGTGGCGCTGCAGGGGAATCTCCGCAATGACGTGCTTGCGGATCTCATCCATTTCAAAAAGCGCCTTGGAAAAATCTGTTTTGGTCAATCCGGGAAGCAGCGCATTGACGCGGATCTTCTTGGCGGCCAACTCCCTGGCAAACCCCTTGGTCATGGAAATGAGCCCGGCCTTGGTGATGGAATAGATTCCCTGAAGGGGTGCAGGCCGCACACCGTTTATGGAAGCTACATTCACGATGGCGCCCCCGCCGGCAGCTTCCATCAGCCTGGCGGCTTCCTGGGTGGCAAAGAAGGGCCCCTTCAAGTTGACAGCCAGGGTTTTATCCCAGGCCCATTCAGGCGCCTCGGCCATATTGCCGAAAAAGGGGTTGGTGGCAGCATTGTTGACCAGAATATCCAGCTTGCCGTACGTGTCCTTGACAAAGGCGAACAGGTCGGCAATCTGTGTAAGATCTCCCATATTGGCGGCACGGGCCACAGCCTTTCCTTCAGCTGCTTCGATTTTTTTCACGACGCCCTCGAGCGCTTCTGCCTTGCGGCTGGCCAGTATGCATTCAGCGCCCCGTTCGGCAAAGCACAGGGCAATGGCCTCCCCGATCCCGCGGCTGGCGCCGGTGATGAGTGCGATTTTTCCTTCCAACGAAAAAGTGGTCATAGTACTCCTCCTCTAAATGATTCTCTGTGTCCTCTGCGCGCTCAAGCGTAAGCGGGCGAGAGATAATTTTTATCTAAACTACACGTGCATCAAAGCTTAGACCTCCAACTGCGATGAAGGTTTAATGAATTATTTAATTTAACATCATATGCTATCGGCCGCCCGATGAGATTTAATGTTTTCGATGAAGAGCGGCATAAAAGCCGTCAGGTCTTCGACAATACAGATATCGGAGACATTGAAAATAGCTGCACCCGGATCGCTGTTGATGGACACCACAAAGCCGGCGCCACGCATTCCGGATACGTGCTGTGCGGAACCGGAAATACCGCAGGCAATGTAAAGGGATGGCGATACCGTAGTGCCGGTGATGCCCACCTGCCGGCTGTACGGCATCCAGCCCGCATCGATAATCGGACGCGAACCGCATGTTGCTGATTGGGGGAACTGATCTGCCAGCTGCTGCAGGAGGTCCAGGTTTTCCTCCGCATTGATCCCTCTACCGGCGGCAACCAGCACTTTTGCTTCCGAAAGGTCGATCCCCTCCGATGGCGCTGTTTTTATGACCAGGCTGCCGAATGCCGGGTCTGGTATGGTAACGTCATACGCGTGTACGCGGGCTTCTGCTTCAGCTCCGGCTGCATGCGGCTTGAAACTGCCGGGTTGCAGCGTCAACATGGTGGTGGCTTTCGCAGGCTTGATCTCTGCGCGCATCTTTCCGCCGAAAATGGACCTGTAAAACCGAAGGCCATTTTCTCCGTCATGCATGCCCTCCACACTGGAAATGCATGCGGCGGACAGGCGCAAAGCCAGCCCGGGTGCAAAATCCGCTCCCTGGGATGAATGGGACACACACACGTATGAGGGTTTCATCCCGCGCAGAATATCGACCAGGACTATGGTGTACAGTTCGGCATTGTAGTCCCTGAGCCGGGCATCGGATACTGCCGTAACCGGCACAGCACACGCTGTGGAATACCGTTCGGCGGCACCCTGAATTTCTTTGCCCAGCATGACGGCCCTGGTCTCGGCGCCGGTAGTTTCCCGGATCTTCCCGGCAAGGGTCATGAGTTCATAGGCCGACGGCCGGATCTCCCCACGGGCATGTTCCACAATGATAACGATGGGACCTTGCATCTATTTTCCCTAAGTAAGTCAACTACCACCCCTAAAAAGGGTGGCATGATATTGGCCCTGAAAGGGCCCGATATATCTCACCGCCCGCTACGCTCAAGACGCAGAGGACCCTGAGATTAATTTCTTCAAAAAACACCGCTGCGTTCTCTGCGGTGAAATAATAAAATCCTTCGCGTTCTTGGCGCCTTAGCGGTTCATGACGATCTGATGACCACAAACTGTCAGGACATCAACGACCGCTCCCGCAAGATGTTGAAAAGCTGTTCAGCCTTTTCCGCTGTACTCCCTTTCAGAAAACCCGCATCCCGCATTTTCTCGGGTAGGGCTATTCCCACCAGAGCCTGGGGGGCTGGTGCATCAGCAGACACATCAGCCTCCACAATCTCCAGATCCCGATTATTGGCCCGCAGAAGCTTGGACAGCGCGGGGTAGCGGGGGGTGTTGATGCCGGTCTGTATGGTGAGCAGCGCCGGCAGTCTTATATCGCCCACCTCCCTGCTCCCCCCTTCCACTTCGCGTTCCACATAGATCGTTTTCCGGTCTGCTGCCAATTCAGCATGGATGGTGCTGCTGATACAGGCAATCTCGAGATGCGCGGCCACAAGCGGCCCGACCTGGGCCTGCATCAGGTCCTCAGACATGGCCCCGGCCAGGATGAGGTCATACGCCTTTTCCTTGGCATACGCAGCAATGGCCCCGGCCGTTGCAAAGGCGTCCACATATTCATCTGCCTCAATGAGAATGTGCGCACCGTTGTCAGCCCCCATGCCCATGGCCCGGCGGACGGCCGCCTCTGCCCGCTCCGGCCCCACGGTGATGACATCGATGACCGTGTCCGGATATGCCTCCTTGATCAAAACGGCTTCCTCGACAGCACACTCATCGAAACGATTCATCCGGTAATCGGCTGCTCCGCCGATGCTGACCCATTTTGCAGATGCATCAATGCTGATCTGCGCATCGGCTTCCGGCACCTGTTTTACACACACGAGTATTTTCATACCTGAATTTTGCATAAAATTGTTACGAAATAAATTTCTATTGGTTAATCGTATACCAAGGGACATGAACGTAAATGACCATGATATCCCCTAACGATCATGCCTGTATAGAAATTTATTTCTACCAGTTATAGTCTTCGCGTTCGATAATCGTAGCCACACCCTGGCCGCCGCCAACGCAGGCGTTGGCACAGCCGTAGCGGCCGCCCTTCATGTTGAGGATGCGGGCCAGTGTCCCGGTGAGGCGTGCACCAGTTGCTCCCAGGGGATGACCTAGGGCGGTTCCGCCACCCATAATATTGACCTTGTCGGGATCGAGGCCCAGGGCCTTGATGCAGTTCAGGGCCACAATACAGAAGGCCTCGTTGATCTCCCAGAAATCGATATCCGATGCCTTCAGACCGGCTTTTTCAAGCGCTTTTTCAGATGCCGGTACCGGGCCATGTCCCATGATGGTGGGATCCACGCCGGCAAACCCGATGGAACGGATTGTGGCCAGGGGCTTGATGCCCTTCTTTTTGGCCGTCTCTTTGGACATCAGAATCATGGAGGTAGCCGCGGCATTCAGCGGCGAAGAGATGCCGGCTGTGATCACACCGTCTTTTTTAAAGGCCGGCCGCAACTTGGAAAGACCCTCCAGGGTCGTGTCTCCCCTGACCGCCTGGTCCTTATCGACGGTCATGACCGTTCCGTCGGCCTGTTCGGCCTCGATGGGCAGGATTTCGTCCTTGAAAAACCCTTCTTCCTGGGCCTTGGCTGCCAGCTGGTGGGAACGCACACCCCATTTGTCCATGTCTTCTTTGGTAAAATCGCTCTGGGCAAACAGCTTCTCCGCGGTCAGCCCCATGTTCATGGCGGTCATTACATCCCAGTGCTGGTATTCCGGTGCCATGAACAAACCCATGTTGGGTTTGATGGCGCCCCGGTCGATGAGGGGGCCACCCATGGGAACGCGGGTCATGTGCTCCATACCTCCCACCATGACAACATCGGCGAAATCCATGGCAATCTCCATAAAGCCGATGTGAATGCCGGCCATGGCGGATCCGCACTGCTGATCCACTGATTTGGCGGCAATGGTTTCCGGCAGGTTGGCCAGAAACAACGGGAACCGGCCGCCAAAAGTAAACTGCTCGGACACGCCGGTAGCACACCCCACGATGAAATCATCGATTTCCTTGGCATCGATTCCGGTCCTTTTGATGGTTTCCGGCAGAAGTTGTCCCAAAAGTTCATCCGCCCGCATCTTGTTGAACCAGTCCCGGGCGGGATCGTTGGGTCTTGATCTGGATTGAGCGGTTCGCAAATATCCGGCAATAACGACTTCTTTCATAACAATACCTCCCTAATTAATCATTTTTAGTATTTATAGTCACCGATAGTTGTTTGATGCTTCCCTAATTCCTTGACGTCACCTATTGAAACTGATGACGATTAATTAGTTAGTATAAAATGTCTTTCCGTTTTCAGCCATTTCCTTGATCATGCCGGCCGGCTTGAAATGGACGTCGTAGGCCTTTTCCAGGTCCACCAGTTTGGCGTAAACCTTATCCAGGCCCCACTTGTCGGCGTAGCGCAGGATGCCGCCGCGAAAGGGGGGGAACCCGGCACCGTAAATCATGGCCAGATCCATGTCCTGGGGACGGTCGCAGATGCCTTCCTCCATCATGTAGGCTGCTTCGTTGATGGCGTTGGCCAGCATGAGGTCGACAATCTCCTGCTCTGAAACCTCCTTGGGTGTAATGCCATTGTCCTGGTAGTACTTTTTTAGCACAGCAGCAAATTTGGGATTGGGAACAGGGGTGCCGCCGCTGTAGTCCATATAGCCGGCCCCGGTCTTGCGTCCATAGTCCCCGATCTGGTAGATCGCCTCGGTCAGCGGGTGGATTGCGTAACGTTCGCCCAGTTTTTTCTCGAAGGTTTTGTTGACATGGTAGTTGATGTCGATGCCGGTAAGGTCAGCCAGGGTCGCCGGCCCCATGGGCATGCCAAAATTGAGCATGGCCTGCTCCACGGCGGTACCGTCCACGCCGTCGGCACTGAGGTATACGCCACCACCCATCAGGCCCCCCAACTGCCGGGACACATAAAATCCCGGCCCGTCGTTTACCACTATGGGAACCTTTTTAATGGACCGGCCAAAAGCTACGCTGGTGGACAGGGTTTCATCCGAGGTCTTCCCGGCGCAGATGATTTCCAGAAGCTGCATGCGGTGAGCAGGATTGAAAAAGTGCAGACCGACCATGCGTCCCGAATCTGCAAGAATGGAAGCCATCTCCGTAATGGGCAGCGCGGATGTGTTGGTGGCAAAAACAGTATGTGCCGGGCAGACGCCCTCAAGCTGCTTCCAGATATCCTGCTTGACCTGCATGTTTTCCAGGACGGCCTCAATGACCAGGTCCACGTTCCCCAGATCCTTGAGATCCGTGGTGGTCTTGAGTTGTTTTTCCAGCATGGCGTCCAGGTCCTGCTGTTTCATTTTTTTCTTCTTGATAGGAAAGGCAAAGGTCTTTCTCACCATGGCCACGCCCTTTTCCAGGGCTGCATCGTTGATGTCCCAAAGAACGGTCTGGTAACCACCCTTCAAGAGCAGGTTGACAATGCCCGACCCCATGACGCCGCCGCCCAGCATGGCCACCTTTTTGACCTGGGCTGGTTTGACATCCTTGATTCTGGGAAGTCTTCCGGCAGCCCGCGTGTTCAGAAACATGCCAATGAGATTTTTGGCCACATCCGACACCGCACAGTCGGCAAACAGATCGACTTCGCGTTCCAGATCCACATCGATGTCATAGCTCAGGCCTTTGTCAATGGCCTCCACTGCCTTCATGGGAGCGATATAGCCCTTGGACTGAGCCGCGGTCATGGCCTTGGTGAAATCCATCATGGCCTTTTTTTCGGCAGCACTGGGGATCCAGAAGTGCTGATTGCGGGTCATCTTCGCTTTGATGTTCAGCTCCCTGGTGGTGAAGCGGCGCGCAGCAGCCACAGCTTTGTCCACCAGCTTGTCTGCCTCGACCACCTTATCCACCAGACCCCACATGTGCGCCTTTTCCGCCTTGATGGGCTTACCCATGGTAATCATTTCCAAAGCATAGCGCAGGCCGATCAGCCGGGGCAGCCGCTGGGTGCCGCCCCCACCGGGGATCAGGCCGATCTGCACCTCGGGTTGGCCCAGGTTGACCCCTTTCACCGCAACCCTGTAATGGCAGCCCATGGCGATCTCCAGGCCGCCGCCGAGACAGTTGCCATTGATGGCGGCCACCACCGGCTTGGTCCCGGTTTCGATGCTGCTGATAAAACGCGTACCCTCCAGGGCAGGCCCGAGAATCTCCTCCTTGGTCTTCACGCCCAAAACCTGGGTGATGTCCGCCCCGGCGATGAAGTTCTTGCCGGTTCCCGTAATCACAATAGCCTGGATGGCATCGTCTTCATACGCTTCCGAAAAGGCCTGGGCCAGTTCCTTTATAAAATAATCGGAAAGCTGGTTCACCGGCGGGTTGTTCATGGTAAACACACCGACCCCATCCTTGATCTCCACCGCAATGGTTTTAAAGTCTGTTTTCATGCTTCACTCCTTTTAGCGATTGTTCATTACTTTCACTGCTTGTCCTTGGTTTTTTCCATTTCCTCTGCTCTGAGCACTTTGCGTAGGATCTTGCCCACGGCAGACTTGGGCAGCTCATCCCTGAATTCAACAATCTTGGGTGCCTTGTAGGCAGCCAATTTTTCCCGACAAAATTCGATGATCTCCTCGCTGGTGACGGTTTCGCCCGGTTTGGCCACCACAAAGGCCTTGACGGTCTCCCCGCGGTATTCATCAGGAACGCCCACGGAAACGGCATCTGCCACTTTGGGGTGCTCGAACAGGACCTCATCGATTTCCCTGGGATAAATGTTGTACCCGCCGGCAATGATCATGTCTTTTTTACGGTCCACGATGGAAAAATAATCGTCTTCATCCTGTACGACGACATCCCCTGTGTACAACCAGCCATCTTTGAGCTGCCCGGCCGTCTCTTCGGGATTGTTCCAGTATCCCTGCATAACCAAAGGACTTTTGATGATCATTTCGCCAGGTTCGCCCTTGGGTACCTCCTCGGTTCCGTTTTCCAGATCCACCAGTTTCACGTCCGTGTCCGGGAACGGAATGCCGATGCTGCCGGCCTTACTCATGCCCAACAACGGGTTGCCTACCCCCATTGAAGTGGTTTCGCTCATGCCCCAGCCTTCGCCGTAGGTGATCCCCATGTCCTGAGCCTGCTCGATCAACTCCAGGGGCATGGGACCACCGCCGGAATTGAAAAGACCCAGTTTTTTGCCCAGCTCCAATTCAGATGCCCGGGGGTGGTTGATGATGGCGTTGATCATGGTCGGCACGGCCGGAAAAAAGGTAATTTGCTTGAACCCTTCCAGAATGCCCATGATTTCATCCAGTTCGAAACGGGGGGCGATGATCTGAGTGGCGCAGTTGAACATGCCCCAGTTAAGCACGACAACGGTTCCGTAAACATGAAAATAGGGCAGCACGGCCATGACGCTCCGCTTTTCAGGAGGTATCAGGCCGGTGGTGGCTGACCCCCACAGGCTGCATTGCATGGTAGCCGCCACCAGGTTGGCATGGGTGAGTACGGCGCCCTTGGGCAGGCCGGTTGTCCCGCCGGTGAACTGTATCAGGGCAGGATCGTTTACGGACATCTCGACTTTGGGAAGGGTCGTGCGGGTGGAGGCTTCCAGCATGGTTGAAAAATGAAACCAGCCTTCTTCCAGCTCCAGTTCTGCGGGCGTACTCTGCCCGAAACCGTCGATATAGTCTGTCACCCGGGTAACGATGACACGGCTAATCTCCACTGCCTGGCACAACGCCCGGACGTTGGGAAGCACCATGTCGAAAGTGATCAGGGTTGAAACCGTGGTGTTCGTGGTGAGGCCTTTCAGTTCATCAACGGTGTACATGGGATTGAGGTTGACGACGATAGCCCCGAGATACAGAGCGGCATAGTAAGAAATGATATACTGGGGGCAGTTGGGCAGGTGGACACCGACGCGGTCCCCTTTTCTGACACCGGCCTCCCCAAGGGCATGCGCCATTCTCAGGATCTGGTTGCGCAGTTCCCAGAAGGTCAACTCCGTACCGAAAAAATGGGTGGCCGGCTTGTCGGGAAAGGAATTCACCGATACACCGAGCAGTTCGTGGGCCATGAGTCTAGGGTAGCGGATCGTTTCAGGCACGTTCCAGTCATAATGCCGTTGCCAGGGTCTTGATTGCATATTTGCTCCTCCTTACAATAGAAACAGGTAGTTGTTGTAAAACCATCCTAAATGGCTATAAAATATTCTGACAATATCTGCTCTCACACAATATATGGTTTCTATTGTTAGAGCCCCCCGAAGGCCGCCTCTGATATCTCCACGGCAGCACCAGAGCTTTCCATAATGGCGTCCATCTTCCCGCAGGCAACCGGAATGACGGTCTGAATAAAAAATTCAGCGGATTTCAGCTGGCCCTCATAAAAATTGACATCCTTTTTCTTGGCCCCGTTGTTCAGCTTTTCCGCGGCAATGGATGCACGCCACAACAGCATCCAGGCCATAATCACATCACCCATGGTTTCCAGAAAGGGGAAGGCATGGGCAAATGCGGTTTTGAATTCCGGCGACACGCCTTTCTTACCCAGGTGCATGGCTGTTTCTCCCAACCGGTTCAAGGCCTTTTCCAGTTTGTCAGCCAAAGGACCAAGCTCCTGGGTTTCCCGCGCACGCGCAATGACTTTCTGAACCTCGCCCATGAAGCCCATGAACACCTTGCCCTCGTCCATACCCAGCTTGCGCCCCAAAAGATCCATGGCCTGAATCCCGTCCGTGCCTTCGTAGATTGACGCAATCTTGCAGTCCCTGGCCAGCTGTTCGATGGGGTATTCCCGGGTGTAGCCGTAGCCCCCGTAAACCTGCATAGCCTGGATACAGACATCAAAGCCCCGTTGGGCGCAGTAGGCCTTAACCAGGGGTGTCAACAAGTCGGTCAGGCCTTGGTACAGCTCTTTTTCCTCTTCACTGACCGCAATTTCCTGCCGATCAAAAAGGGCTGCCACGTAATAGAGAAAACTGCGCATGCCCTCCACATGGGATTTCATCCACAGCAGCATGCGCCGCACATCCGGATGACGGATGATCGGCACCTGGGACGCCTCCTTGTCCGCCAGGTTGTCCATGTCCCGACCCTGGAGCCTTTCCCGGGCATAATTTACGGCGTAAAGATAGGCGGTCGTGGCGTGGTTGAACCCCTGAAACCCGACCCCCAAGCGGGCTTCGTTCATCATATAAAACATGATACGCATACCCTTGTTTTCCTCGCCCAGCAGAAACCCCCGGCAACCGCCTTTGCTGCCCAGGGATATGCTGCAGGTGGCGGACGCATGGATACCCATCTTTTCTTCTATCCCGGTGCAGACGACATCATTGGGCTCTCCCAGGCTGCCGTCCGCATTCACCCATATCTTGGGCACCAGAAAAATGGAGATGCCTTTTGTACCGGCAGGAGCCCCCTCGATGCGCGCCAATACAGGATGGATGATGTTGTCGGCCAGGTCATGGTCGCCATTGGTGATGAAAATCTTGTCCCCTTTGATGGTGTAGGTGCCGT
>Ga0164315_10003189_pt1 | contig 12698 bp, 9 predicted proteins | sample GuaBasSedimGuay6_FD_113737 | JGI IMG/M metagenome (GOLD analysis project Ga0164315, IMG submission 113737) | Subseafloor sediment microbial communities from Guaymas Basin, Gulf of California, Mexico - Guay6, Core 4569-2, 0-3 cm | ecosystem: Environmental > Aquatic > Marine > Hydrothermal vents >... | reverse complement strand
TGGTAAAATTAACATTTCCACTATATACAGTGGATAAGTGGGCATATATCAATCATTACAATTGACAGAAAGCTTTTTATCCAATCTTCTACCATTACTAGCGTATCTCATGTCTGAGACCGTTTTTATCTGAGCCTTTTCAGACTCTAACCCTTGTAATGGCTTACCACGTTTCATGTCACTGGCTTTATTCCGTACTTAGGTGGTTGCTTTGTGCCTATGTGCTTTGTTGATTACTGAGTGTTTTATATCAATTCCACTTCCTTACACATATACAGGTATTACTGATATATATCCGGTTCTATACTTAAGACACTTTATTCCACAACTTCGCTTTGCAGCTCACCGATATACAGTTAGCAGACGGGTAAACCTCTATATCTAGGTTTCTAGCCGCCATTATTACCTGCTTAATTCAAATATCGGGCATATCCCAATATCCAAACGGTTAAGTTATGCTTTTACCGAGTAATACAGTAGGAGTAACCTTTCAACTCCATAAGTAACATAATTGTAATTCCTACTGGAATCCTTCCTATTGGCTTGATTTGACTCAAGTTTCTAAGAAAACGTGTCGCACGACTTGTGTATAACGATGAGAGGTTCCACCTGGAGCTATTCATATTCAACCCCTTCAGGGTTGGAAATTAAATTTAAATTTTTCCCCAGGTTTCACCTGGGGCTATTCATATTTAACCCCTTCGGGGTTGGGAATTTTTAATCCTGTTAATCCTTTAATCCGTTTAATCCGGTTCAAAATACTTTTTAATCCGGTTCAACATTTTTTGAGCATTGGATCGCAGCATCACTAGAGATGACCAGTCTCCACCGATTACCAATCACCAACAGGTAAAAAAAATGTACGAAAGCGAAGAAATATTACGCACCCTCATCAATGCCTCCCCCGATATCATCTGTTTTAAAGATGGACAAGGACGCTGGTTGGAAGCCAATCAAGCAATGCTCAAAATATTTCAACTTGAAAAGGTGGACTATCGGGGGAAAACAGACACCGAATTGGCACAATTAACCCCTCACTTCTGTCGGGACGCGCTTCTGACTTGTGACCTGTCAGACAACTTAGCATGGCAAACCGCCACACAGAGCCGTTGCGAAGAGGTTATTCCAATACCTTATGGTAACTCTCGCGTTTTCGATGTGATTAAAGTGCCCATTTTTGATATCCATGGTGGACGCAAGGGATTGGTTGTGTTAGGACGAGAAATCACCGAACACAAACAGGCTGAGGAAAAACTGCTTAAAAGCGAGGCCCTTCTTGCAGAAGCACAGCAGATTGCTCAATTGGGATATTGGGAATGGGATATTATTAGTGGGGAAGAGCAATGGTCAACAGAAATGTTTAGGATTCTGGGATTGTCACTTCGCATCAACAATTTCACGTATGAAGACTTTGAAGAGGCGTTCCACCCTGAAGATCGTGATTATGTGTTGCAGGCCTTTGAAAAATCCATCCATGAGGATAAACCTTATCATGTTAAATTTCGTCTGATTTGTCTGGACGGCAAAGTACGCTATGTACAAGCCTTTGGCAAACTGATCCGAAATGCAGCCGGTAAACCGCTACGCTTTCTAGGTACCGCCCAAAACATCACTGAACTCAAACAAGTTGAAGAATCTTTACGGCATACCAATGAACAACTTCAATTGAGGGTCAATGAATTAGATCAACGGAGTCAAGAAATCAGTCTACTTAGCCAAATGGGCAACTTATTGCAAACTTGCCTAACGGTAGATGAAGCTTACACGGTTATTGCTCGCTTTATGAGGCGATTATTTCCCAACACGATTGGTTTGTTAGCCATGTTTGAAGATTCTTCTGAGAGATTGGAAAGCGTAGCCACTTGGGGAGAATTTTTTGAAAACGCTTTTGATGTGGTATTCGCACAAAAAGATTGTTGGGCACTGCGACAAAAACGTCCTTATTATATGTCAGATAGACAAACACATCCCCTATGCAACCACTTATTTTCCACATCGTCCACGTTTTATTTGTGTGTTCCTATGATAGCGCAAGGAGAATTGCTCGGTTTATTGCATATTGCGCAACCACAATCAAATAGCTTAAGCGAAGCGCATCAACGGCTGGCAGAAACCATTGCTGAACAAGTGGCACTGGCATTAGCTAATCTGAAATTACGTCAAACATTACACAACCAATCTATCCGCGATCCCCTCACTAATCTTTATAACCGACGATATTTGGAAGAAACCTTGGAACGTGAATTTTACCAAGCCGAGCGAAATCATCAGCCGGTGGGTATCATCATGGTTGATCTTGATCATTTTAAGCAATTTAATGATACTTTTGGACATGAGGCCGGTGATACGGTGCTACAAGCGTTGGGGCATTTTTTAAATGAACACATTCGCAAAGGGGACATCGCGTGCCGCTATGGTGGCGAAGAATTCACGCTTATCTTACCTGGCGCACCTTTAGAAGTTGTTCAAAGGCGGGCTGAATCTTTGAACAATAGGGTTAAGCTCCTCACTGTTCAACATCGTGACCAAAATCTGGGACCTATCACTTTATCAGCAGGTGTGGCTACTTTTCCACAACATGGGACGCGATTTCAAGAAGTCTTACGAGCGGCCGATATTGCGCTTTTGCGAGCGAAAAAACAAGGACGTGATAGAGTTATGGTTGCAGAATAGATGAAATGAATGGGAAATGAGTTATTCACCATTTTTCTTCTTTAATGGTGATGGAGTCCAAACTTTAGTTTGGCTGGCTGGCCCAAACTAAAGTTGGCCGACTCCTAAAAACTTGTGAACGAGTGAATGTTTTTGGCAGTCGTACGGGTTATACTAAACGAGTCTCAAAAATCATTGATTCGACATTACCGACTGATTCACAATAAGCACTGGGATCGTTTTAGGAGAAAAGGGGAAATGGGATCGGTACAAGGGGAAAGTCGTTTTCTTTGCAAAATCTCTTGATGTTCTCGTTCGTTTTTAGTAAAAATGGGGTAAAACTTTGGGCGGTTCTTTGAAAATATTGGATATTCCAAACTAAAGTTTGGACTCCTGAGTCAACTAAGTTATGACAATTATTCCTATTTTACCAACAACATCGCTTTTATATGAAGCGGCCACCCAATTAGCAACCATTTTTCATTTATCCGTTGTTGACACACCGCCATCGGCTGTGCCCTATTTGTTGCATTTAACCGAGGAACGTTTGGAATTACGCGACACGCAGTTTAAAACGGGACCGGTTTATGTGGATTTTGTGGGTGGCGCGTTAGGTTATCGTCGCCGCTATGGGGGTGGACGCAAGCAGCCGTTAGCAAAAGCCATTGGTTTAAAACACGGTGTTACCCCCACTGTACTAGACGCGACAGCAGGATTGGGGCGCGATGCTTTTATCTTGGCTTGTTTAGGTTGCCGGGTGCAAATGGTAGAACGTTCTCCCGTGGTTGCAGCCTTATTGTACGATGGCTTACAACGGGCCCAACAAGATGCGGAAATCGGTGCTTTGGTAACAGAACGGTTACAACTGATTTACCATGACGCGCAACATTGGTTATCCCAACTTTCCCCAACACAACAGCCAGAGGTCATTTATTTAGATCCCATGTATCCCCACCGTCAAAAGTCCGCCTTAGTCAAAAAGGAAATGCGGTTATTTAGGACGCTTGTAGGTGACGATTTAGATGCGTCCGCTTTGTTAAAAGTGGCGTTAGCCGGTGCCCGTCGGCGCGTCGTCGTCAAACGTCCTAAACGGGCTCCAACACTGGATGAGACATCGCCAAGTTTTTGTATTAACAGTGAAAATACGCGGTTTGATGTGTATAACCTGATGACTCCTCTTTTTCTAAACCGTCTTGAGTCAAGTGACTTATAAATCAACTCATGAACTTGACAATTATCATTCGTTTCAGGCGAACTTTGTACGAAAAAAACTTTGTCTATAGTTTTTCAGAAAAATAATGTAACGATACGGATGCTATCCCTTCTTAGGGATAGTATCCGTTAGTTAACTTTGACTTGTGAAATTAATTATATGAACATCTATATTTAAAGGAGTACAAGGCGAACCTTGTACGAAAAAACTTGGTTTTTATTGAAGTTAATATTAATATTAAAGTTGGACACCGCATATCTTTTGGCTCATTGCTTTGAGTTTTACGTTCGCCACATTTGGCTTTTAATTTTGGTACGCAAAAACGTTTGCCTCGAAGACTGCCGGGGGATTTGCTGAGTTTAATCTTTATGTGGCTACGATTTTTTTGATGCTCAAGAAATGACCATTCAGGTTATCGGTGGTGAAGAAATAGCTGAGATTACAGTGGCTAAAAACACGACGGTTAGAGATATTAGGGCAAAACCTTCAAGGTTTCCAAAACGCTTTCCGGTTTCTAACTGAAATTATTTTTAATACCTTAACCGATTTTTAGAGAGTCCCTACACAATGAGCGATATTGAGATATTACCATAATTAATCATTATTTATCAGTTAGTTAAAACGGTTATTTCAGAAGCGACGATCTCAAGTTAATGATACAAAAATGACCCTTCAGAAAAAAACGCGGTAAAATGTCATTTTTGGGCATTTAAAAGCGTATTGATTTTTTATAAATTAAAACAATGCGTTACGAAATAGGATAGATATTGGTGCGGTTAAACTGTAAGTCGATGACCTTAAATGATATTTTGGGAGTCCTGATTGAACAATGCCACTAGAATTTGGCCCGAAAAAAATATTTGTGAGGCCAACTTCGACACCCTTCAGTTATTTCTAAATGTTAATAAAACCGTTATATTGAAGTAATAGGTCATGGGTTTGAGGTGATAGAAGTATTTTCGTTCAGTGCTGATAATATTGCCAAGAATTTTTCCTAAACCTTTGATGAATGAATCGATATGATTTATCCATTACCTATTATCCATTCAACTACTTTTGAAGGGGCCTAAACGTATTGACAAAGCGTTGTCCGGTGCTTTATCTTATGCGTATCACCATGATGGGTGGCGCATTTTGTCAAAAATTGCGGGGTAACATGTGCGGCAATTTTTGTGCGGCTAAATATGATTGAAGGGTATGCAACATTTTGGTCTATCCAAAAAAATGGGTATATCCAAAAAAGAACCTTGACACCATTTTTTAATACAATTAACCTGCAATTTCATTTTAAGGTGACAAGTGAATTTGTGAAATAATAAATTTTGAGTCGCCCCTACAAACCAATGGAAGTGTTCAAGTTATGGTATTTGCGAATCGGCAATTGAGAATTTGCACAATTGATCGTAGAAAAAGTTTGGCCTCCAATTCAAATACCCAAGAAAAATACAATTTATTATAAAAGTGAAAAGCGGGGCTGCCCATTATATAAGTCATTGATTTTTAATACCTCCACCGGCTTGTAGTGACTACCTAAATTACTAAAGCAATAGACTATGCCGAATGATATTGGTATGTCCCCTATTTTGATACATATTATTATGAGACAAAAAATCTATAATCCTCTTAAATGTATAGTCATTTTATTGATCGTTGAGATATTAACGACTTGTGCGATATCTCCTCAACAAGAATATCCAGAAGGCGTTGAATTTCTCAGTGATGTCAAAATAAAAAGCGCATTGTGCTATTCATATATTGATGAAGGTAAAGAGAGTGCTCGAAACCAAGTAACAGCTATGGCACTCACAAAAGCGAGCGAATCTTATAAACTCAGAATTAAATCAAAATTGGAAATGAGCGCTATGTGTACAAAACAGAAAAATAAAGAAAGTTGCGAAACAAAAATAGAACATATTATGCAACTCACAAGTGATAATTTGGTTGAAAAGGTTGAAACAAAATATCAAGATATTAGTCACAAGAAAATATGTGTAACTGCTATAGTTCATCTTATAGATAGAGATAGTGACAAAGATGGTATACCAGATGATTTGGACTGGTGTCTCAATACGCCAACGGGTACTGCTGTAGATAAAAACGGGTGTCCTCAAATGGTTGTCCAATCCACCCCCCCCGTCAGAGATAGTGATAACGATGGTGTGCCAAATGATTTGGACATGTGTCTAAATACACCAACAAACATTGCTGTGGATAACAACGGGTGTCCTCAAATGGTTGTCCAATCTAACTTTCTTGTTAGAGATACTGATAACGACGGTATACCAGATGATTTGGACTGGTGTCTGGGTACGCCAGCAGGTGTCAATGTAAATGAAAGGGGATGTCCCCAAGAGATTGAGAGAGATAGTGAGAATGACAGTGTGCCAAATGATAAGGATAGATGTCCCAAAACACCTGCGAATTTTCGTCCGGTGGAAAAAAATGGTCATAAAACAGTTTTTCGTGACAAGTTGAAAGATGGTTGTTTAGGCCCAGTAATGGTGCGGATTCCTGCCAGAAAGTTTAGGATGGGTTCATCATCAGGTAATAAAGATGAGCAACCAGTGCATAATGTAAAAATTAAAAAATTTGCGATAGGGCAGTACGAGATAACAAGGGAGGAATATCGGCACTTTGTGGAAGCAACCGGTTATGCAGGTGACGGTTGTTTTTTAAACCCTGCGCCTCCTGAAAAAGATGATCGTCATTTTGAGCATCCGGTTGGCTGCATTGAGTGGCTTGATGCGGTCGCTTATACCGAATGGTTAACTAAACAAACTGGAAAATATTATCGTTTACCGACTGAGGCAGAATGGGAGTATGCGGCAAGAGCGGGAACCAAAACCAGATATTGGTGGGGTAATCAGATGGATTACAACCATGCTAATTGCACGGTTACGAAAAAGAGTGATTTTGATGAACCTGAGCGTTTTAAAGATGATTTTGAATTTACAGCACCCGTTGGTTCATTTAAACCCAATGATTTTGAGTTATACGACACTGTAGGCAACGTATGGGAATGGACGTGTTCTATTTATGAAAAGCGTTATCAAGGGAATGAAAAACGTTGCGCTCATAAGGATAAAAAAGGCAATCGAACACCACGGGGAGGCGCATTTAATGCTTTGCCTTCTTCTTGTCGCACGGCTAATCGTACCGACATTCGCTTAGATAATCAATCCAACGAAGGGTATGGTATGCGTGTCGTTTGTTGTGCAGAATAATTTTTTAATGCTTTTTTACTGAGATGCTTTTATAATTAGCGCTTGGGCAAAAACCATCTAATCTTTTGAAGTTTAAACTGATATGGGGCATTTGCAGACAAAATACTTTAAAATTGAATGGATATTGCCTATTCAAAGAGGTTCATAAGGTTTATTAATTTTATATTTGCCGAAAAGTAGGTTTGATCAGAGAATACCCCATATCAGTTTTATTATTTAATTTAACATGAGGAAATTATATGACGAAAATATTTATCGGTTTGCTAACTCTATTTATGGTAATGGCTACTTTGTTAGGTTGTAGTACTACACGTGATGTAGATGTAAAATCTACACAGGCGCTGCCTGACTGGCCAGTAAAACCGGAGGCAGTAAAACCGGAGCCAGTAAAACCGGAGGCAGAAAAACCGGAGGAAGTAACCCCCCCGTCTCCCCCTCGCTATGATCCAGATGTGTTACAAAGTAATCTTAAAAAGATGACTAAAAGTTTGACGGGGTTAGAGTATCTTGAAACTCCTAAGAAATTGCAAGATTGCTCAGGCATATTTCTCAGAGTGGTTAGGAAATTTAAAAAGTACTATCCCGATCGCCCCTTCCCTGATGAGAAGCAACAACGAAGCACCCGGTTAATTGGAAAATGGTATCATGAACGTGGCGAATTGATACTTATTCGTGACCCCCAAAAACAAGCCCATTTAATCAAACCGGGAGCCATTATGTTTTTTGATGGTGCTCCTAAGAAAAAATTTAGTGGGCGTTTTAAAGATTTGTTCGTAAGGGGAAAAGGAATTTACCACATGGGGGTTGTTGTTAAAGTGGTTTCGGATAACGGTAAAGTCACTGGCTATCATCTATTTCACGGACGGAAGGATGGAACGCCATCAGGAACAACTCGTTATCATAAAGGGTTTCGGAAAGATTATGGGCCTCAAGCGCGTCGAGATAATTATCCGCCATTTGGCAACGGACAAGAAAATTGGATTGCGGTTGCTCATTTAGTTAATCCTTACACCACACCATGATTAATGGTCCCCCCAAGACTGAAAAAATCGTATTTTTAACACAAAAAAGCCCCTTGTTTTTTGAGTTTTTGGGCTTTTTTTTTGTTAAAATATTTTTATGGGTATCCTTTTACCCATTACCACCTATAAATAAGTACAACCACACGAAACGAATGGAAGATGGTAGAATCAACGCAGGTGCTTCGACATTGCAGATCTAAGCTTTAATAATTCGTTAATTTCGTCAATTCGCGGTACTCAACTAAACTGATAGGTGGTAAGCGAGCTGCTATTTTTAGAAAAGTCCCCCTTAAAAGCATCAATAATAGTCCAAAAAAAATAACTGTTTTAAAACAAACGAAAAAAAAGCTTGATTTTCTTTTGATTTTCTTTATTATACTTCGCTCCTTTGAAAAGGGTGAAAATGAAATAAGAGATTAAGCCACATTCGCCTAAAAACATAAATCCGTAAAATCCGGAAAGAAGCTGTACTTCCAGTAATTATTCACAATTCACAATATACCTTGATAATGTTACATTTTAATATACATTTTAATACGCCGTTTTTCGTACAAGGTTCGCCTTGTACTCCTTTCCCTATTCGGCTGTTTTTCGTACAAGGTTCGCCTTGTACTCCTTTCCCTATTCGGCTGTTTTTCGTACAAGGTTCGCCTTGTACTCCTTTCCCTATTCGGTTGTTTTTCGTACAAGGTTCGCCTTGTACTCCTGATAATATGACATTGTCAAGATACTTTCCTCCCTTGAAAAGGGTGAAAATGAAATAAGAGATTAAGCCATATTCGCCTAAAAAAATCCGTAAAATCCGTCAATCCGCTGTACTTCCAATTCACAATTTTCATCACCCCAAATGCTCACCCAAAAAACCAAACCGATATCTGAACAAGATATACAAAAAACCACCGAACAATATTTATCAAATTGTTTGCACAAAGACGAGGAAGAATTCAATCGACAGTTCAAAGAACAGCTAAACGATATCATTACAGCGATCACAGATTCTCTCCCACTAAACAAGGACCAAAACGACGTTCGACAATCGGTTCAAAAACACATCAATACTTTTTGGCTGAGATATAAAAAAAGAGAAGGCCCTAAACCTGACTACGTTGCTAAAAGATTAACCGCAGAATTTAAAGATTATTTCGTGTCGTTGACTCAAGCTGACACTGGCGAAAAAAACTATCCGCAAAACATCAAAACCACCGACAAAGAAATAATCGCGTTAACTCAAATAGCCGATATGTTTTTGGAAACCAAGGATCCAACAGGCAAAGATATTCTGCTGCAAATCGAATTTGAGGCGGAATACAACACTGATAAGGAGATGGACAGAAGGATACTGCACTACGAAAGTTTTGTCGATTTCGATCAACAAAGAAGACACGCGAGAGATAAGCACATACCTGAAAGAGAATTATTGACGCAAGTCTTCTATCTTCGACGTTCTCCCAAATCAGGGCGTAAAAAACCGCTGATAGAGCATGTTGATAGAACTGTGACAACTCCGACGTTATTGGTGCCTAAGCCGATAAAATATACCGCATACCATGTTTATCAATTTGATATTATTGATATTCTCCAAACCAATCTGCCATTTTTGTTTTGTTTTGTTGGCAATATGAACAAAGTGACACCGGCAAAAATACAACAACATGAGCCTGAAATACGACAACTGGTTTATGGTGAACTGACTGAAAACCAACGGGGGACGATGACAACAGTGCTTGCGACTTTCAAGCAAAAAGGCTACTATAACGCCAACCAATCTGACAACATTGACATTATTAGACAAATGATTGAAGTAACTGAAATGTATCGGGGAAATGAAAAGGTTTTTCTCCAACAAGGCATCCAACAGGGCGAAGAAATAACCTCTCTGAAGTGGTTTTTGCGTGGACAGTTAGGATTTTCTGCTCTCGTCGAAGATTTGGGGGAACAAAAAGCTAACCGAGTTCAGCAAAACGCAGATAATTTCAGAAGAGCCCTGGAAAAAGGGACTCCGTTGGTTTCAATATTGGAACAATTAGATGAAACCGAAAATGGAGAGTCGGTTACTTTGGCTCATTCTTGAATGGGCTTTGTGAAATATTGATGGGCAACCCGATTTTAATCCCTTGCCTTTACTAACAAAACGGCGTTTAGAAATTCACTTTCAACGCCGTTTTTTTTGTCTTATTGGTAAGGCAATACCTATCAGGCGCATTTCCAAAAAAATCAATTTATTTCTGTTGAGTACAGCGGATACGCGAAATAAACGGATAAGGCTTTTCTCAATTGATTATTCAAAAGACAACTTCATACCAATAAATATATTACGGTAACCTTTTCAAATTCAACATCGATATTTTGGCACCCTTCAATCCTCTCTAAAAAATAGTTAACAATTTATTACCAAATGTTTTTCGTACAAGGTTCGCCTGAAACGAATGAGATTCATCATCTCTTTTTCGTGCAAGGTTCGCCTGGAACGACTGATAGTCTATACTGAAAGTACAGCTTCTTTACGGATTTGACGGATTTTTTGAGACGGATGTGGCTTAATATCTTATTTCATTTTCACCCTTTTCAACGGAGCGAAGTATAACATTGTCAAACATTTTGATGACAGCAAACATTTTCGGGACAAGCTATAGTTTTTCAGAAAAATAATGTAACGATACGGATGCTATCCGCTCGATAGGATAGTATCCGTTAACTTTGACTTGTGAAATTAATTATATGAACATCTATATAATGATAATAAGCTTGTCACATAATGGTGGTGCATTTTATGCCGGTTAACAACATCTGTGAGTCTAAAGCAATCAATCCGTCAAATCCGGAAAGAAGCTGTACTTATAGCATCTGTGAGTCTAAAGCAATCAATCCGTCAAATCAGGAAAGAAGTTGTACTTATAGCATCTGTGAGTCTAAAGCAATCAATCCGTCAAATCAGGAAAGAAGTTGTACTTATTAATAAGAGGGCACAAAGTTACACAGAGTTACACAGAGTAAATTTTAGAGTTGTGCTACCTAGAGGACAAAATTATGCTACCTTTATATAAAGTGACCACAATTATTCTGTTGTGTCTATTTTTCTCTGCCTGCAACGTGTCACCGCAGATGTCATCGTACAATTATAATCAGCCGAGATGGGCCTACAACAGAATACCTTCACACGGCGGAAAAAACGCGGCCGTGGGGTGTAGCACCCATATCAATACGCATGAGCAAGAAAAAGAGGCAAAAACCATTGCCCTGCATAAATTGGCTGAACAACTGGGGGGCGTGATAGTTGATGGAAAGACTCACAGGGTGACGGAAGATAAAAACGGTGCAATAACAAATAGTTTGAAGAGAGAAATAATAATAGATACCGTTCAAACAACGATTACTGCCGTGCCTTATGATACTTGGCGCGATCCATCTGGGAATGAGTTCTGTGTCTGGATGAATACGACTAACATTGGGGGCGTTGATTGGGAATTGTTAAAAAAATTGGCACCGATATTGCTACATTTGCTTTGATAAAATGGAACAGACAATGTCGCATTGCGTCCGTTGTTGGCTCAGTTTTAGTGGCTATTGACAATAGATCAAATTTGTTATGGTCAAAACGATAATCAACGCCTCTATAAACAGAGTTGAGTTCGTTGACGGCCTGTCCCGCACCTACTCTATACACACAAGTTCTTCGTGCCCACCTAAGCGGGCTGTTAGAATTCCAAAACACCCAAAAATTGTACAGCTGAGCGATCCCACCAACCCAATTTGAAAAAATAGAGAAATCATACGCTTAAAAGTTATGTGCATAGAGTAGGTCCCGCCCAGAGAAAAATCGGTGCCCGGCTGCACTTTTTTGAGTTAGAATATCCGGGGTGTGCTACCTAGAGGACAAAACGATGCCATCTACGTTATATAGAGTGACAGTCATCCTTATTTTGTGTCTATTTTCCTCGGCCTGCTGTATTTGGGGGGGGTGTAAAACAGAGCCAAAATCTTTAATAGGGTGGGTGAAACCTAAGCCTGAATGGGTCAAAGATAGACTGCCGACAGATGGGGAAGGAGCTGTGGGGTGTGACAGCAGCTATGCGGACACTTCCCAGCAAAAATATAATGCAACTGGCGTTGCCATTAATGAATTGGCTATGCAAAAGGGTATACACGTTATAGGTAAATTCGATATGACAGGGACTGAAAGTGGTAGTATTGCCACATTCAAAACAAAACAAGGAGTTGACGTAACAATTAAGGCTAAGACGCACGATTGTTGGATTCACCCTACCAAAGTAGAAACGTGTGTGTGGATGAAGGAGATGAAGTAAGTAAATAATCTATGTACAGGACAAAAAAATATAAATGTAGGGTGGGTAAGTTCGTTTCGAGGAACTCGAAACGAACTTGCCCACCATCTTTTTAAACCCCGATTTGAAAACGGATAGGTGGATAGGGTTGCCCCCCTACCTATCGTCGAGACGCGAGGCAGTGCAAATCGACAATGGAAACAATCCCTTATCCTAAGCTATAATGGTGGGCAAGTTCGTTTCGAGTTCTTTGATCCGAACTTACCCACCCTACAGTTAATTTTAATATAAAAATCAAAGCATT
>Ga0164315_10003188_pt1 | contig 12703 bp, 9 predicted proteins | sample GuaBasSedimGuay6_FD_113737 | JGI IMG/M metagenome (GOLD analysis project Ga0164315, IMG submission 113737) | Subseafloor sediment microbial communities from Guaymas Basin, Gulf of California, Mexico - Guay6, Core 4569-2, 0-3 cm | ecosystem: Environmental > Aquatic > Marine > Hydrothermal vents >... | reverse complement strand
TGCAGTAATTACAAATATAGCAGATTCGCACCTCGAGTATTTGATTGACAGAGATGGAGTTTATAAAGAAAAGAATGCTCTTTTTGTTGAAACATTAAAAAATGGCGGAACCATTTTTGTAAACAATGATGATCCAATAATCAAATTTGAGACACGAACTGTAAAAAGAAAAATCACATTTGGTTTTAAAGGTAAGCCCAATATTAAAGGTAGGTTGGATGGGTATACTCCAGAAGGTCGGACAAAACTTTCTGTAGAATACTTGAGCAAAAAGGTTGTTGCTAATTTACCTCTTTATGGAATTTCTAATGCAAAGAATACACTTGCTTCTGTTGGTGTTGCAATGCATTTAGGTGTTCCTCCTACAAAGATTCAAAAGGGAATTAGCAAAGTTAAACAAGTTAAAGGAAGACTTTATGTCGAGCCATTTACTAATCTAATTTTGATTGACGACACTTATAATTCAAATCCAGCATCAATGGAAGCTGCCATAGATTTGCTTAAGAAAATTGAAACGTATTCCATAAAAACACTAATAATTGGGGATATGTTTGAACTTGGTGAAAGTGCTGAATTGAAACATGCACAACTTGCAGAACTTATTCTAAAAAGTAAAATTCAAAATATTTTAATGCATGGAAGGTTAATGGAGCATTTGTTTGTTGCGCTCCGAAACAAAAAAGTAAATTCAAAACATTTTGCTACAAGAAGATTACTAAAAGTTTTTATAAATAAAAATAATTTTGAGAACCAAGTTGTTCTAATAAAAGGTTCTCGTGGAATGAGAATGGAAGAATTTGTTGAACAAATAAGGAGCAAAGCAAAATAATGTTTTATTACTTGTTTGATTACTTAAATAGCTTATTTGACATACCAGGATTGGGAATGTTCCAGTATTTGTCTTTCCGTTCAGCTATCTCTGCTATTACTGCACTTAGCATTGGATTCTATTTTGGACCTAAGATTATTAAACAGTTACAGAAATTGCAAATTGGAGAAACAATTCGTGAAGAGGGTCCACAATTACATCAGCAAAAAGCTGGTACTCCAACAATGGGTGGAATAATTATAATACTTTCAATAGTTGTTCCAGTTCTTTTATGGAGTGATATAACTAGTACTTATATTCTACTTGCATTATTTGGTCTACTATTCTTGGGCTTTGTTGGTTTTGTTGATGATTATTTAAAAGTAGTGAAGAAATATTCTAAAGGACTAATTGCACGATATAAATTACTCGGACAAGTATTTGTTGGGTTAGTGGTTGGTTCATCTATTTATTTTCTTCCAGAATTTGCAGAGTATAATACTCAAACAACACTCCCATTTTTTAAAAATTTAAATTGGGATTTTCAATACTTATATATTCCAGTTGTAATATTCATTGTTACTGCTACATCAAATGCTGTTAATCTTACAGATGGCTTGGATGGATTAGCGATGGGCACTATAACATTTGTGATGCTTGCACTTGCTGTAATCAGTTATGTCTCTGGAAATGTTATCTGGTCTGATTATCTCAATATAGTTTATTTACCTGGTTCTGGAGAATTAACAGTATTTATTGCTGCTATTATCGGTGCTGGTCTTGGTTTCTTATGGTTTAATTTTTATCCCGCCCAAGTATTTATGGGCGATACTGGTTCTCTTGCTCTTGGGGGTGTGTTCGGAATTATTGCAGTACTTGTAAAAAAAGAATTACTTCTCCCATTATTGGGTGGAATCTTTTTTATTGAAACCCTTTCTGTAATTCTTCAGAGAGTATATTTCAAATACACGAAGAAGAGATATGGAGAAGGGAAAAGAATATTTAAAATGTCTCCGATTCACCACCATTACGAATTGCTCGGGTGGGCTGAACCAAAAATTGTTATACGGTTTTATATAGTCACTATAATTTTAGTAATTGTTAGTTTAGCATCATTTAAGGTCCGATGAGAAATATTTCTGATAAACATATTACAATACTCGGTGCTGTACGAAGCGGAATTGCTGCTGCAAAATTGGCAAAAAAAATGGGAGCAATTCCATTTGTGAGTGATTATTCTAGTGAATTAAGTCGTGTTGAAGAATTAGATGAACTAGGAATTGCATACGAACTTGGCGGACATACTGATAAAGTATTTGATTGTGATTTTATAATAACGAGTCCAGGCGTACCTTCTGAAGCTTCTGTAATTATTGACGCAAAGAAAAAGGGTATTTACATTATTAGTGAAATTGAATTTGCATCTTGGTTTTGCAAAGGAAGCATAATAGCGATAACAGGTAGTAATGGCAAAACAACAACTACTTCTTTGTGTGCTCATTTGCTAAATCACTCTGGAGTTAAAACATACTCAGCTGGAAATATTGGTAATGCTTTTTCAGAAATAGTGTTGGATGTTAAGGAAAATGAGTTTGTAGCTCTTGAAGTATCGAGCTTCCAATTAGATTTTATTGATTCATTTAAACCAAAGTATGCAGTCATACTAAATATTACTCCAGATCATCTAGATAGATATGAGAATGATTTTGAGAACTATGCATCTTCAAAGATGAGAATTATTAAGAACCAAACTGATAGTGATTATTTGATTATTAGTAAAGATGATGAATATTTATTAAAAACAAATAGCGGAAACGCTTTTGATTATGGATTCTCGTTGACTCCAACAAATAGTAATGGATGCTTTATAAGAGATGAAAACTTCATTTATAGAGATAAGAAAAGTGAAGAAATAATTTGTTCTTCTGATGCACTCAAAATTAAAGGAGAGCATAATAAGTATAATGCAATGGCAACAATTATCATTGCAAAAATAATTGGAATTGAAAAGCAGCTAATTGAAGAATCTCTTAAGTTATTTCCTGGAGTTGAGCATAGGCTAGAATCTGTTAGAGAGATAAATGGAATTGAATTTATAAATGATTCCAAAGCAACAAATGTTGATTCAGTTTGGTATGCACTCAGAAGTTTTAGTAATCCGTTAAGATTAATATTAGGTGGAAAAGACAAAGGGAATGATTACAGTAGTATTGTTGAGCAAGTAAAAAACAATGTGAAAAAAATATATGCTATTGGTTCTTCGGCAGAAAAAATTATTAGTTATTTCAGTTCAATAGTAGAGGTTGAAAAAATGGAAACTCTTGAAGGAACTGTAGTGAAAGCATTTCACGAAGCTAGTACTGGGGATGTAGTTCTTCTTTCGCCCGCGTGTGCTAGTTTTGATATGTTTGATAGTTATGAACACAGAGGAAAAATATTTAAACAATCAGTGATGCAACTAGAAAAATGAAAATATTAGTTAGAATATTGATATCGATTGTATTGTCACTTATGGTGCTTGGTGCAATACTTGTCTTTACTGCAAGTAGTACATATAGTGAAGTTAGATTCGATAATATTTACTTTTTGTTCAAATCGCACATTGCAAAAATGGTGTTAGCATTACTGATCGGAATTACTTTTTCAATTATACCGTATCAATATTATAGAAAGTATAGCAAACAAGTTCTCTTTGGAGTCATAGTTATTTTAATTCTCACTGTTCTATTTGCTCCAAAAATTAAAGGTGCAGCTCGCTGGATTGATTTAGGAATAATTCGTTTCCAGCCATCAGAATTGGCCAAGTTAGTTCTGTTCATGCATTTAGCTGGAATGATTGAAAGAAAAGGAAAATTAATTGAAGATTTCCAAAATGGATTTAAATATACATTAATATGGATTTTTGCTGTAGCTGGTTTAGTTGTGATTCAACCAAATTTAAGTACTGCAATGATAATTGTATTTACAAGTTTCACACTCTTATATATTGGTGGTAGTAGATTTAAACATATAGCTATTACACTAGGAGCTACTAGCATGGCTGGTGCGGGGCTAATGATGCTATTTTCACATTCGAGACAGCGGATAATGAGTTATTTAGAAAGTTTAAATGGAAATAGCGAACCCAATATTCAAGTTTTGCAAGCCAAAATCGGGCTAGGTAGTGGTGGAGTTTTTGGAATTGGAATTGGACAGAGTAGGCAAAGTGATTTGTTTTTACCAGAATCTTATGGGGATTTTATTTTTTCAATTTTAGGTGAGCAATTTGGACTTGTCGGTACATCTTTAGTCCTTACTCTTTTCTTTGCCCTTTTTGTTGTAGGTGTAATAATTGCAAAAAAATCTGATAATCAATATGGACAACTTTTAGGATTTGCAATTTCATTTAACATAATACTGAGTGCATTTATAAATGCAGGCGTTGTCACAGGTTTAATGCCAACTACTGGAATAACACTTCCATTTATAAGTTTTGGAGGAACATCAATTATTCTTTTTAGTGCCTCTATTGGAATATTGATAAACATTGCAAATCAAGGGAACAGAAAGAAATCTTTAAGGCTAAGTGAAATTGATTAATAATTCTCCTAAATATCGTTACTTATTTGCTGGCGGTGGAACTGGTGGACACTTATATCCTGCAATAGCTGTGGCTCAAAGGATAAAAGAGTTGCAACCAAATTCTGAAATTCTTTTTATTGGTACGCACGATAAAATTGAATCTAGAGTTGTCCCAAAACTTGGATTTAAGTTTAAGGCAATAATCATTAGTGGATTCAATAGACAATTGACTATTAAGAACATACTGTTCCCATTTAAATTGATTATTGGAATGATTCAATCTCTACTTATCAATATTAAATTTAAGCCACAAGTAGCTATTGGAACTGGAGCTTATGTTTCTGGACCTGCTATATGGGGAGCAACTTTTATGGGTGCTAAAGCTGTACTGCTAGAGCAGAATAGCTTTCCTGGAATTACAAATAGAATATTGGAAAAACGAGCAAGAAAAATATATTTGAGCTTTGAAGAATCTAAGAAACATTTTAGAGATGCTTCTAAGCTAGAGGTTTACGGGAATCCAATTAGAGTTAATATTGTATTAAGCAATAAAAATGATGCGAAGAAGAGTTTTGGACTAGATACTTCAAAGAAAACACTTGTTATTATTGGTGGAAGTCTTGGTGCTAAATCTATTAACGAAGCAATGAAGAGCAATTATGAGAAACTAACTTCTCTTGGAATAGAAATTCTTTGGCAAACAGGTGAAATCTACTATAACACATACTCTTCACTTGAAACGGATAATGTTAAAATAGTGAAATACTTTGATGATATTGCGAAAGCATATTCAGCTGCTGATTTATTAATTGCTAGAGCTGGTGCAACAACGATTGCAGAAATTGCTCAGATTGGTATTCCAGTAATTTTTGTCCCTTCTCCAAATGTTGCAGCAAATCACCAATATAAAAATGCTAAAGTGTTGGTAGATTCTGAAGCCGCTGAGTTAGTTGAGGATTCTGAGTTTAATGAAAAAGTTGTGTTAGTAGTAGAAAGCACAATTACTGATAGTGATAAGTTGGATAAGCTAAAAACAAATATTAAAAAGTTTGCGAAACATGATGCTATTAAAACAATTTCAAATGAGATTATTAAAATGGCAAGTACCATTTAAGGAATAAAAATGATTCAGCAAGTAATTCATAAAATACACTTTGTAGGAATTGGCGGAATAGGAATGAGCGGTATAGCAGAAATTATGCTTAGTCGTGGATTCCAAATTTCAGGTTCTGATATGAGTGCGTCAGCAACTACAGAACGATTACAGAGTATTGGAATAGCAGTAACCATTGGGCATTCAGATGAAATTCCAAGTGGTGTTGATGTACTTGTTTATTCATCCGCAGTGAAGACCTCAAACTCAGAAGTAAAGGCTGCAATGGAAATGGGTATTCCAGTTATTAAGCGTTCTGAGATGCTTGCTGAAACTATGAGAATGAAATATGGTATTGGTATAGCTGGAACTCATGGAAAAACTACAACTACCTCTATGGTCGGACTTGTCTTAACTGAAGCAGGAATTGATCCAACGATTATTGTAGGAGGTAAGTTAAGTGGACTTGGTGGAACCAATGCACGACTGGGTCATAGTGAATATATAGTAGTTGAAGCTGATGAGTTTGATAGAACATTCTTGAGCTTAACTCCAAGCATCGCCGCTATCACAACACTTGAGACTGAACATCTTGATACTTATAAAGATTTGGATGACATAAAAGGTGCATTTATTCAATTCGCAAATAAAGTACCATTCTTTGGTTTTGTTGTCCTTTGTTTGGATGAACCAGCTTTGCAGGATATTCGACCACTGATTAAAAAGAAGGTTATATCATATGGAACAACACAGCAAGCTGATGTAAGAGCATTGGATATTGAATATAATGAGTTTACATCATCTTACACTGTTGATTACAAGGGTGAAGAACTTGGAAGAATTACAATTAATATTCCAGGAAAACATAACATTAACAATTCGCTAGTAGCAGTTACAATAGCAAAAGAACTTGGAATTGAATTTGAAGTAATTAAAAAGGCATTGGAATCATTTAGTGGGGTTTACCGTAGATTTGAAACAAAATATAATGACGAAATATTAGTGGTTGATGATTATGCACATCATCCAACTGAAATAAATGCAACTCTTTCAGGAATTAGAAATGGATGGAAGCGAAGATTAATAACAGTATTTCAGCCACATCTATATTCACGCACAAAAGATTTTTACACTGAATTTGGTAGAGCATTCTTAAATTCCGACATCTTTATATGCACCGATGTTTACCCTGCTCGTGAAGAGAAAATTGAAGGTGTTTCCGGTGAACTAATTGCAAATGCTGCAAAAAGTTTTGGACATAAAAATGTAATATATATTCATGACAAAAAGGAATTGACATCAACACTATTAGATGTTGTTGAAGATGGTGATATAGTAGTTACATTAGGTGCTGGAGACATATGGAAATACGGAGAAGAATTTGTGTCGCAATATAAAGAGCAAAAGGAAAAATAATTGAATAAGAAAGTGAAAATAGGGAGTGTAATATTTCTGAGTGCTATACTAGTAATAGTGTTCTCACTTTCATTAATTATCGATAGCAGTAAAAATGAAGAGATAAAATCTATTGAATTAAAAGGGGATTATCATCTATCACAAAATGATTATTTAATATTTGCAAAAATTGAGAATCCAGATAATTATTCCCCATTAACTCCTAGGATTGTAAAGGATAGATTAGAAAAGCATCCATACATTGTAAAAGCTGATGTAGTACTAAATGAAAATAGATTAAGTATTGAAATAGAAGAGAAAAAGTTTGAATCATTAATAATGTTTGAAGGAAATGAATATCTAGTATCAGAGAGTTCAGTAATAATTCCAAAACTTCCAAATTCAGAAAAAATAGATTATCCAATAATAAGCAATCCTTCTGCTTCAAATAAGATAAGGGAATTTGAAAAAGCTACACAGAATGAAGATGTAAAGATAGGATTAAAAATAATATCAACTCTTAAAATTATTAATCCAAATTTATATAAAAGTCTATCAGAAATAAATTTACGAAATGGGAAAGATATTTTACTTCAATTTTCAAAATTTAACTCTCCTGTAATTTTGGGCAGAAATAATGAAATTGAAAAAATAATGTATTTGGAAAAATTGGTCCAAAAATTTGACCAAGAACATATTAATAATGTTTTAAACTATATCGATTTGAGATATTCAAAGTATATCTATTTAGGAAAATCAAAAAGTAATGATAGCATGCAGGGAAGCAATACATGAACCGAGCATGCTTGTTAGAACAAAAAAGGAGATGATTATTATGCGAGTTTTACCTGCCCGAAGGCAAGGAGAGGCTGGCAAAATAATCAATTATAACAGATGAAAAAGAATATAGTAGTTGGATTAGACCTAGGTACAACAAAGGTATGCGCGGTTATTGCCGAGAAGACTGAAACAAGTCTAAAGGTTCTTGGCTTTGGTGTTTCTCCATCTGATAGTTTAAATAAAGGACTTGTAGCAAACATCGCTAAAACAAGTCAAGCAATATCGGATGCACTTGAAGTAGCACAAAATAGAGCAGGAATAGAAGTTAAAGAATTAAATGTTGGCGTTGCTGGCGAACATATTACGAGTTTACGACATCGTAATTTTGTTACAATTAATGGTGAAGATGATGAAATTACTCAGAGTGATTTAGATAGGCTAAAAGCAGATGTTCGAACAATTAAAATTCCTGTTGATAGACAGATACTACATATAATTCCAGAAGAGTTTTCTGTTGATCACCAAGGCGGAATAGATAACCCTATTGGAATGTGTGGAACAAGATTAGAAGCAGTAAACCATGTTGTCTTAGCTGCAATACCGGCAATACAGAATATTAGGCGTTCCGTTGAAAAATCGGGATATGTAGTAAGAGATTATATACTTCAACCAATTGCATCAAGTGTTTCTGTTTTGGAGGAAAACGAAAAAGATTTGGGTGTTTTATTAATTGATATTGGTGGCGGTACAACTGATATAGCAATATTTCACGACAACAGTATTAAGCACACTAAAGTTTTTGGTGTTGCTGGGAACCAAGTTACAAATGATATTAGAGAGTCATTGGGAATTGTTACTGCTGATGCTGAGGAACTTAAAAAGGATTATGGATATGCATCTCAAGAAGCAATTATTAAAGATGAAACAATTTATATAAAGGGAGTGGGTGCTAGAGGGAATGTGAAAATTCCAGTTACACTTTTAACTCAAATAATTAGTGTAAGAATGAAGGAACTATTTGCTCTCATTGATAATGAACTTCGTCAATCTGGATTGAAAAATAAAATTAAAGCTGGAGTTGTTCTTACAGGTGGGGGCTCTTTGTTACGAGGTTGTCCAGAGTTGGCAGAAAGTGTATTAGGGTTGCCTTCTAGAATTGGAGTTCCATTAGAATTAGGCGAAGGATTATCGGATGAAATAGGAAGTCCAGAATTCGCAACTGTATCTGGGCTAATAAAGGGTGTGCCAGGCTCAACCTCAAGTGATACTTGGGGTGGAACGAATGATAAAAAGAAAAAAGGGAAGTTGAATATAAATGGAATTTTTAGGAAAGTAATAGATTTTTTTGATGAATTATAACAAAACCACAACAAGGAGTAATTATGTCTAAATTTGCTACACTAGATCATGAACCAACTTTGTCAGCAAAGTTAAAGGTAATAGGTGTTGGCGGCGGAGGTTGCAACGCTATTGAAAGTATGATGAAGAGAGGACTTTCAGGTGTTGAATATGTTGCAATTAATACTGATGCCCAAGTACTTGCTACTAGTAATGCTGACCACAAGCTACAAATAGGAACCAATTTAACAAAAGGACTTGGTGCTGGAGCCGACCCAAATGTTGGAAAAAAAGCACTTGAAGAGGATAGAGAGAAAATTACAAGACTTCTTGAAGGTAGTGATATGATTTTCATCACTGCCGGAATGGGTGGAGGAACTGGAACAGGTGGGGCTCCTATAGTTGCTTCAATTGCTCAGAGCATTGGTGCATTAGTAATTGGAATAGTTACAAAACCTTTCAGATGGGAAGGGAAGAAGAGAATGTTAAATGCGGAAGAGGGAATTAGTGAAATGCGTCAATATGTTGACAGCTTAATTGTAATTCCGAATGAGAGAATACTAAATATACTTGATGATTCAGCAGGTGCATTTAAGGCATTCGATAAACCAAACGAAGTTCTTCATGAGGCTACACGCGGAATTGCTGATATAATTACTGTCTCTGGTAGAATTAATGTCGATTTTGCTGATGTTCGTTCAGTGATGAACCATAGTGGTGAAGCACTGATGGGATGTGGAATTGCAAGTGGTGAAAATAGAGCAGAAGAAGCTGCGCAAAAAGCAATTTCGTCACCATTACTTGAAGGTATTAGCATAAACGGAGCAAAGAATATTCTACTAAATGTAACTGCATCATCTAATTTAACGATGAAAGAAATTAATGATGGTAACCAAGTTATTTATGATGCCGCTGGGGAAGAAGCAAATATTATTTTTGGATTAGTACAAAAAGAAGAAATGAACGAGTACGTATCATACACTGTTATTGCAACAGGATTTAGCGTCGCTTCAGGTTTTGGAAAAGCTACACAACCTGTAATTGAAGAGAAGAAACCTAAGAAAGAAGAGAATGTATTCACACCTTTCTCGTTGGGAGACTTTCAGCCAAACGAAAATGATGACTTAGAAATTCCGACTTATAAAAGAATGGGAGGAAGTATCGATCTATTTGGTGAAGAAAACATAAATAAGAATGGATTTAACTTTGAAGGAAGAATCTCTAAGCCAAATAGTAAAGATGAAGTACGCGAAGATGATGAGAGTTCTGACTTTCTTCGTATGATGATGGATTAATATTTTTTAAAAAAAAGTAGTTCTATTAAATAGATTAAAATAGGCTGTATCAAATTCACCTTGTTGTGGTAAATAGGGAGCAAATGCTATGAAATTGATACAGCCTTTTTTTATATTTATAAAGTGGAATAAATTAAATCTTTGTTTTTTAGTTGGGAACTTTGAAGTGCCTTAAGACTTTGGCATATAATCAGTAGAATGATTGCCATAATGTATTGTGAAACTAAAAGTTTTCTATTCAAGGGAAGATACCGAAACAACTAGACGAGTTATTTATCCACTCCTTTAAACTCAATATTTCATTAAATAAATAGTTTTAGGAATCATGGAAAAAAGCAAAATTCCTGATACAACAATTGAAGCGTTAACACGTAATTTTTTTAAAGAATCTTCAGATTACGGATTTAAGTACGAAGATTATTTAAAATTTGTAAACTCGCTACTTGAATATGCCATTAGTACTAAAAATAATGGAATCGGGAAAATGACTGAAACCATTAGTTTTACAAGGGAATCTTCGAATGTTCCTACTCTTCCAATACAAACCAAAAACTTAATTATTAGAGAATTTGATAAAGAGAATGATACTAAGTTGATTGAAGATTGGAGTTGTGATAAATTTGGTAGATACTTTCTTTTGTCAATGACTAGCTCACATGATAGTAATATTAAAAAACTTATTTCCTCAAATAATCACCATCTTGGAATTATAACATTAAAAGATAGTACCCCAATAGGAGTTGTCGGATTTCTAAATTGTGATAAAACACATAAAAAGGCAGAGCTTAGAAAACTAGTTGGTGCTCCAGAACATAGAGCACATGGCTATGGAAAAGAAGCGACTAGATCTTGGATTGAATATGGTTTTAATAAATTAAAACTTAAAAAGATATACTTAAACACTATTGATACAAATATTCATAATATTAGAATAAATGAAAAAATGGGTTTTAAGGTTGAGGGTATCTTACGTAACGAAGCTATAGTAGATGGGGTTACACATGATATTCTACGAATGGGATTAATAGCTGATGAGCGAATATAACTTTCCTAAAACTTTTATAAAGTTCCAAAAGGCTTACTTCCAATAAAAATATTTGCTGACTGATAAATCAGCCAGCTAAAATTATTTTAATTTATTAATTAGATACATGAGAAGTGAATCAATGCTGACTCTTTCTTGTTCCATCGAATCTCGCTCTCTAACAGTAACGGTTTTATCTTCAAGAGTTTGATTATCAACAGTTATGCAATATGGAGTTCCATTTTCGTCTTGGCGTCTGTACCTTCTGCCAATGGCACCTTTAGAGTCATAAAATACTCTGAGATGTGAACGTAGTTCAGTTTCAATTTCTTTTGCAATTTCAGGCATCCCATCTTTGTTAACTAATGGAAAAATGGCTGCTTTTATTGGTGCTAATTTTGGATGAAATTTTAGAACTACACGCTGCTCACCGTTAACTTCTTCTTCATTGTATGCGTTTACTAAAAATGCCATAAAGGAACGACTTGCACCAGCAGATGTTTCTATAATATATGGAATATACTTTCCTTTTAATTCTTCATCAAAATACTGTTGAGACTTTCCAGAAAACTCTTGATGACGACTCAAATCAAAATCAGTTCTATTGTGAATTCCCTCAATCTCTCCCCATCCAAATGAAAATTTATACTCAACATCAGTAGCTTCTTTTGCATAGTGTGCTAGCTTATCTGAAGGATGGTCGTGAAATCTTAAATTTTCTAAATCCATTCCAAGATTTGCGTACCAGTTTATTCGTCTCTCTTTCCAAGCATCGTAATGTCTTTTGTCAGTACTAGGATTAACAAAATATTGCATTTCCATTTGTTCAAATTCTCTTGTGCGGAAGAGGAAATTTTTTGTGTTGATTTCATTTCTAAATGCTTTACCAATCTGTGCAATTCCAAAAGGAAGTTTTTGACGACTTGAGTTTTGTACATTTTGGAAGTTAACAAATATACCTTGTGCAGTCTCTGGACGTAGGAATACTACATTATCCTCATTTTCTACTGGACCAACAAATGTTTTGAACATTAAATTAAAATTACGAGGCTCAGTAAACTCACCTTTAGTACCACATTTAGAACAGTTAGTTTCACTTAGTAAATCGAAGGCTAATTCTTTGTTCTCAAGAATTGCTTCAAATCTTGCATCTAATTCTGAATGGATATCATAAATCCCTTCTAAAATACTTTTCTTATCATCTACAAGGTTCTCTTCAAAAGCAGCAATTATTTTCTTCTTCTTTTTCTCTGCAATTGAATCCCCAAGAGTATCAACTCTATATCTTGTTTTACATTGCTTGCAATCAATCATCGGATCAGAAAAATTATCGATGTGCCCCGAGGCTTCCCAAACTTTTGGGTGCATCAATATTGAAGCGTCCAATCCTTCAACATCATCGCGGTATG
>Ga0164315_10003187_pt1 | contig 12704 bp, 10 predicted proteins | sample GuaBasSedimGuay6_FD_113737 | JGI IMG/M metagenome (GOLD analysis project Ga0164315, IMG submission 113737) | Subseafloor sediment microbial communities from Guaymas Basin, Gulf of California, Mexico - Guay6, Core 4569-2, 0-3 cm | ecosystem: Environmental > Aquatic > Marine > Hydrothermal vents... | reverse complement strand
AGTCAACTGGAAAAAGCAGACCTTGAACTTATGGTAGCAGCCAGCATGGACAACATCATGATGGTTGAAGGTGAGATGAATGAAGTTTCTGAATCAGTAATGCTTGAGGCTATAAAAGTAGCCCACGATGCAATTAAAGTTCAGTGCCAGGCACAAATTGAACTTGCTGAAATGGTAGAAGCTTCAAAAGTAAAAAGGGAATATTGTCATGAGAAAAATGACGAAGATTTAAAAGTACAAGTTAGAGAAGCAACTTACGACAAGACTTACCAACTTGCACTAACAGGTAACCCTAATAAACATGAGCGCTTGGAAAACTTCAAGGCAATCCGCACGGAATATCTTGAAACACTTGACGAAGAGAAGCGCAAAGAAGTTGAAGGACTTGTGAAAAAATATTATCACGACGTTGAGAAAGAAGCCGTAAGAAATGCAATTTTAAACAAAAGTATTAGACTTGATGGCAGAAAGCTTGACGAAGTAAGACCTATCTGGACTGAGATTGATTATCTTAAGTCGACACATGGTTCAGCCATTTTCACCAGAGGCGAAACTCAGGCATTGGTTTCTGTAACTCTTGGCAACAAGATGAATGAGCAGTCTATTGACGGCCCAATACATGAAGGAACCAATAAATTCTACTTACATTACAACTTTCCAGGATTTTCAACTGGCGAAGTAAGGCGTTTTGGAACACCTGGCCGTAGAGAAGTTGGTCATGGAAATCTTGCTGAAAGAGCATTGAAAATTATGATGCCGGAAGATAATCCTTACACAATCAGGATTATGTCAGATATTCTTGAGTCAAACGGATCATCATCGATGGCCAGTGTTTGTGGAGGAAGTCTTGCATTATTTGATGCAGGTGTTAAACTTAAAAAGCCGGTTGCAGGTATTGCAATGGGACTTATTTCAGATATGGAAGCAGGAAATCATGCTGTTCTTTCTGATATTTTAGGAGACGAAGACCACTTGGGTGACATGGACTTTAAAGTAACAGGTACCAAAGATGGAATCACTGCCTGTCAGATGGATATTAAAGTTGATGGACTTCCATATGAAATTCTTGAGAAGGCTCTAGAGCAGGCTCGTCAGGGACGTTTACACATTTTAGGTGAAATGGCCAAGACAATTGCTGAACCAAGAGAAGACTACAAGGAGCATGTGCCAAGAATTGAGCAACTTAAAATTGATAAGGAGTTTATTGGTGCGGTTATTGGACCTGGCGGAAAAATTATCCAACAAATTCAAGCCGAGACTAATACTACAATTACCATAGAGGAAGAAGGCAACTTTGGTATGATATCTATTATGTCGGAAGACAAACCTTCAATTGAAAAGGCAAAAGCCTGGATAAAGGGTATTACGGCTATGCCTGAGATTAACGAGATCTATGAAGGTAAAGTTAAAAGCATTGTTCCTTTTGGTGCATTTGTTGAGATACTTCCAGGCAAAGATGGTCTTTTACATATTTCTGAAATAGAATGGAGAAGACTTGAGAAAGTTGAAGAAGTTCTTAAAGAAGGAGAAATGGTTAAAGTTAAACTGATTGGTATTGATGAGAGATCAGGTAAATTAAAACTTTCCAGAAAGGTTTTACTTGAGAGACCTCAACGATAATCCTTGAAAGAAATCAATTAATCGAAACTTTTTGGTACACATTTTCGTACAATGAAAATGAGTCTGTAAAAAATAGAAAAAGCTGAAATAGAATGAGGCAACTTAAAATCACCAAGCAAGTTACAAACCGAGAAACGGCTTCCTTAGATAAATATCTTCAGGAAATTGGTAAGGTTGAACTTATAACGGCAGAACAAGAAGTTGAGTTGGCTAGGAAGATCAAACAAGGCGATCGCATTGCTCTTGAGAAACTTACCAAAGCCAATCTTCGTTTTGTTGTTTCTGTTTCTAAACAATATCAAAATCAAGGACTAAGTCTTCCAGATTTAATTAATGAAGGAAACCTTGGTTTAATAAAAGCCGCACAGCGATTTGATGAGACACGTGGGTTTAAATTTATTTCTTATGCAGTATGGTGGATTCGTCAGTCCATTCTTCAGGCACTTGCTGAGCAATCAAGAATTGTAAGGCTTCCATTAAACAAAATTGGTTCTATCAATAAAATTAATAAGGCATCTGCACGACTTGAGCAGAAGCATGAAAGAGAACCTAATGTTTTGGAAATTGCTGCAGAACTTGACATGACTGAAAACGAAGTTAAGGAGTCGATGAAAAATGCAGGAAGGCATGTATCGATGGATGCTCCACTTATTCAGGATGAAGACAACACAATGTACGATGTTCTGAAAAGTGCTGATGCGCCAACTCCTGAAACTGCTTTACTATATGATTCTCTGAGAAAAGAAATTGAAAGGGCTATCTCAACTCTTACTCAACGTGAGGCTGAAGTTATTAAATACTATTTTGGACTAGGAGCGAAACATCCTATGACTTTGGAAGAAATTGGTGAGAAATTTGATTTAACACGAGAGCGTGTTCGTCAAATTAAAGAGAAGGCAATTCGAAGGCTTAAACATACTTCTAGAAGTAAGATTCTGAAATCTTACCTCGGTTAAAAATATAAGGCGTCCTTTTTAGGGCGCTTTTTTTTTGGTATCCTTTAACCTGGATTTATACCCTTGAAGGGATTATCAGACCTAAAGTAAACTAATTTAGTACTGATAATTCAAGATGATTTGCACTTCCGATTGACTTATTTCTTCCATCCTTCCACTCTTCTATTCTCCCTCCATTTTTACTATCTTTGCCAAAAAGATAATATATGGGTCATTTAGTAGCACCTTCAATGCTTTCAGCAGACTTTGGGAATCTCCAGTCTGATGTTGAAATGGTAAACAGAAGTGCAGCCGACTGGTTTCACCTTGATGTAATGGATGGAGTATTTGTTCCTAATATCTCTTTTGGCTTTCCTGTTATTAAGTTTATTAAAGAATATGCCAAAAAGCCATTGGATGTCCACCTTATGATAGTTCAGCCTGAAAGGTATTTTGAGGAATTTAAAAATGCCGGAGCAGAAATTCTGACTATACATTATGAAGCTTCAACTCATCTTCACCGAAGTATTGCAGCAATAAAGCAATTGGGCATGAAAGCAGGAGTTGTTCTTAACCCACATACAAATATTACTCTTCTTGATGATGTTATAACAGATCTTGATTTGGTCTTGCTGATGTCAGTAAATCCGGGATATGGAGGACAGAAATTTATTGAAAATACATATTCGAAGATCAACAAACTGAAGAATTTAATTATTCAAAAAAAAGCCAATACACTAATCGAAATAGATGGTGGAGTTAATCTTGATAATGCTCCAAAACTCGTAAATGAAGGTGCAGATATCCTGGTTGCAGGAAATACAGTGTTTAAAAGTCAAGACCCGACTGATACAATAGCTAAACTAAAAAACCTTTTTTAATGTATCCTTATTATCGCATTTTTAAACTCTTGGCTACTGCTAAAAGAAAGCCAAAGTTGAATGTAATGGGAGAAAGCATTCTGTCCATGCGTGTGTGGCCTGGAGATATTGATATTTTCCGTGAACTTAATAACGGGCGCCACCTTACAATGATGGATTTCGGTCGTTTCGATCTTGCATCCCGAAGTGGTCTGCTAAAATTGGTAAAGCAAAAGGGATGGGGGCTTGCTGTGGCAGGGGCAAGTGTAAGATACAGACGTCGGCTTCTTTTATTTGATAAATTTGAACTTCATACTAGAGTTGCCGGATTTGATGAAAAATGGTTTTATTTTCATCAGGAAATAATAAGAAACAACAAAATACATTCTTCAGCCCTGATCAGGACTGCTGTTACTTCAAAAAAAGGTATTGTCAATGTTTGCAAAGTAATAGAAGAACTTGGAATAAACATTGAGAAAAAACCACTTCCTGAGTGGGTAAAATCATGGGCAGATGCTGAAAATCTCCGACCATGGGATGTAAACAAATAGGCATAATTCTGAAAAATTTCTATAGACTTCCAGAATAAATTATAAACCTACGGTTTTGGTAGTTGTATCCTTTGGCCACTTGTAGGATATTGATAAACCCTCAGATCAAATTCAGGAATAACTGCCAAAACATGATCAAAAATTGACGCCTGTACTGCTTCGTATTCTATCCATTCAGTAGTCATTGTAAAAACATAAATTTCAATGGGAATGCCTTTTTCAGTTGGTTGTAACTGCCTTACCATAAACGTCATACCTTTATTAATATCACTCCTGTCACTAAGATACTGTCTAAGGTACTCTTGAAAAATGCCTAGGTTAGTTTGTCTTCGCCCGTTTACTTTAATATTAGGATTAATATTATGTTTACTATTAAAGTCATCAACCTTCTTCTGAGTTGTTTCTACATACTCTTTTAATACATCAATCTGTATAAATCTTTTTAGCATTTGCTCATCACAAAACTTAATAGAATCCATATCAATATTTATATGGCGTTTCATTCGTCTTCCACCAGACGCTTCCATTCCTTTCCAATTTTGAAACGAATCTGATATGAGGTTGTAAGTTGGAATTGTAACTATTGTTTTGTCCCAATTCTGAATTTTAACTGTTGTAAGGTTTATTTCAAGAACAGTTCCGTCGGCACCAAACTTAGGCATACTAATCCAGTCACCAATGGAAACCATCTTATTAAAAATAAGTTGTAGTCCACCAACAAAACCTAAAATTGGATCCTTAAAAACCAACATCAATACTGCTGATAAAGTTCCCAGACTTAAAAATAATGTACTGAGGTCTTTGCCAAAAAGACTCGCTATAATAAATAGTATACCAATGATATACGAAATTATTTTTATGATCTGAACAACTCCTTTTATGGGATGGTCTTTGGAAAATGAGAACCTATCGTAATAGTCGTTTAGTGTAGAAAGAAGACTGTCTAAAATCAATACCACTATAACTACAAAGAAAATACCCAGAAGCGCTAATAGTAAATCTGATATTGCCGGAAAGTGCATCAGAGAATCATCAGAGAAATTATATAGTATTAAGGCCGGTACCATTAGTGAAAGCCTCCTGAAAAATCTGTGCTTTACCAATAGATCATCAAATTGGTTTTTTGATTTTTGAAAAACTGGCAGTAGAATTTTTCTAATCAATTTCCAAGTGATATAATAAGCCAGATACGAAATAATAAAAAGGCTTATGAGGATTATTATATCAGAAATGTTTTGCGACCAAATTTGGTTTAAGCCTATCTGTTCCAGGTATTTGCTTATCAAATCAACTGTGCTCTTAATATATGTTTCCATATTCCTGATTTATTATGAGTTAATAAATTTGTTTAAATCCTAATAGATTAATTATTAGATAATCACTAAAAAAAACCGGAAAACTGTTAACAGTTCCGGTTTGTAAAATTAATTCTTTTTAGACTTCGAATACGAAAAATTACATTTTTTCAAATGCCTCATAATATTTCTTCTTGATGTTATCAAGTTTCTCCATACTGGCATTTTTATCGTAAATCCTTACAAAATCAAATATTTCTTTATCAATTACAATACTGGCAAGTGCAGCATCGAAATTACTATCTTCAGAGTTGTTTTTACAACTTATTGTTAATTTTTCAAATGAATTCCACCTTATTAAAAAAGGAATTTTAATGTAAAAAATACTTTCATTATCAGCATCTTTATAGATAATCTCATTAACTTTTTCAAGACTGAAAAATTTCATAACCCTGATATATGTATCGTAGGAAGATACTTTTTTTGCTTTTCTGAAAATTAATCCCTGTTCTTTTAATTCTGATAAAACTTCACCTACTCTGGCATACTTAAGTTTTTTGAAGCGAATGGCATTGCGCTTTTCATTTCTAAGTGTAAGTGCACAAGGAGTTGCATCAAAATCGAATGAAAGTCTTTTTTTTATCTCCTGAATAGCACGGATGATAACATGTTCCTTATGCATTAATTTGGTGATAGCAAATAATGAGTCGGGTTCAAGGCTATCAGGGACAGTTAAGCCATGATATCCTGGAAACGGTGCATGGTTTTCTAAAACCAATGAATTTGAGTTAGTTTCGTTTTGAACCGAGGCCAGATGTTCCTTCTTTGTTAATGTACCAAACGTGTTAAAAATGCCATTTGCCATGCTATAAAACTTTAATTAAACAAATAATTTGTGAAAGAGCTAATTTACAAAAATATTGAGAATGTCATGTTATTTTTTCGTTAACAGAATAAATAATTCTCTTTCTTTTCGTGGCTTTATTGAATTATTTGCCGTGTCGAAATGTATAATATTAAATTTATTCTTGAATAAATTAAAATATGTTCTTGTTGTTCCACCGAAAGGGGGACCCTGAAAATCAAATCCATGGTTAAATAGCAGCCCCATATACTTACCTTGTGGAAGGAGAATAAATTGCAAATGATCGACAAACTTTTGCCTGTCTCTTGGGTGAAATGAACTGAAAAATGTTTGCTCAACAATTAAATCATACTTTTCTTTATGATCAAAGAAATCCATTTGCAGGATTTGCTTTTCAGGAAAGTCAGGACAACGTTTTTTAAAATTCTTTATGTTATTTTCAGCAAAATCAAGAAGGAAAATATTTTCAAACCCCTTATTGTGAAGATACTCAACTTCCCAGGCATTTCCCGCACCGGGGATAAGAATTCTAATATTTTTGTCTTTTATCTGATCAAAATACTCAATTAATGGGGGTGATGCATATCCAATATCCCAGCTTGTTTTACCATTTTGATACTTTTTTTCCCAGTATTGAGGAGAAGTAATTTCTGACATTTATATTTTTTGTTCGTCTGTCTTATCGTTTTTCTAATGGACCAATGACCAATAAATTTACTCCTCAGCAGTAAACATCGCATCCCATGGTGGGAGCATAATTGATTTCTGGTTTAGAATTTTAAGCGTGCCTTCGTCAAGATATTTTTTATTAATTACCAATCTGAACATATACTCATCAAACCACTCATCTGTCATTGTTAAATAACCCTTGTTTCCTTTAGTGGCACCCCAACTATTTTCAAGTTTCCATTTGTCGATAGTCCCATCTGCCTGGATATTTACACCAACCAGTGCCATACCATGTGTTGAGCCACTTTCAAAGGTTTGTATTCTTTGCTTTTTATCCATTCCAAACTCAATGCCCATAAGGTCATCATAATTATAGTTGTTTACATCAAGTATTCCTGCCTTACTATCAAATTGTTTACCAACATCACAAGAAAAGTACATAGCCTCATTGGCGAGAATAGATGTTTTGGCAAATTCTTTTATATCATTTGCAGGTAAATTGATATATTTCCAGTTTGCACCTTCAACAAGATTACGGTCAAATTCTACTTCATAAAGTTTATTATAATCATGTCTTGGATCATCCATTAACATTACATAAGAGTTTAGGTCAATCCCAATTATTTCATTGTAAAAGGATTTAGGAGTATACTTTTTTGTCTCACTTAAGTTACCATCCTTGTCCTTAAATTGCCAGATAAATTCTGTGGGCGGTTCTCCCAAACTTAATACGAGAATCCTATAGATATCTTTGAGCATATCTATCTTTTTTTGCTCTTTTAGTTCTTCTGACATTCTCATTTTTGCGATGGATCTTATTTCAAGTCCCTGCTCCCGAAGTTTCCTTCTAAGCAATCTCGACATTGTTGATGTTTTTTCACTCTGGTAAGAATCCGGCATTGCATCTGCAGGGACAAGACCATATTTTATGACATTATCGGCAAAAGTTGTCCACTGACCACCATCCCCAATTGGACTTTTGAATAGCCACTCCACCTTTTTATCGCTGAGCGGAAGGTGTGCAGTTGCAATTGCTATTTCCAGAAATAGATTAGCCTTTTCAAACTGATCCCAAAAAAAGTTATAGGTGTGCGAGAACTCAAATTCATTAAGACTGTATTTTTCCTGAACCATTGGTTTTAAAGTGTTTAAGCCGGTATAAAGCCAGCACCTGCCAGAACTTTTTTGATTTGAGATACCTTTGGTTTTAACTTCGTTTGAGAAATAATGATTTTGTTTTCCATCATTCTGACGATTCTTTGCCAGTTTCTTTATGTCATTATGACTGACAGCATTTTCCAAAGCCCGGTTATCAGGTGTGTCCTTAAAACTTTCCATGATTTCATTAATCGCCTTTTCGTTTAAGCTGCCTTTTAACTCTTGGGCTTTAATTGAAAAACCTGAAATTATTGCTAACGCAATCAATACTATTGTCTTTTTCATTTATATATTATTAATTAACTCGTATTTATTGTCAAAAAATTAAATCTATTTATCTACCATCTGCGGTTTTGAGGCATCAATTATTAGATAAGTGTCTTTATTATTTGTTGTATTTGTCACATCATACTCCAAATCAGTAAACCAAAGCAAAGCATCCAAAATCATTGGTATAGCACCAGTTTCGTGACTAAGTCCCTCAAGTGGAATAAATGAAACATTATCTGAGGCTCCTGCACTTATAAATTCCTGTAATACCTGCTCACTAGTTGTTGGAGGTACATAGTTGTCAATGGTTCCATGATAGAGCCTGATGGGTTGATTAGTGGCCCAGCCATAAATGCTATTATTGTTCATGGCATTTCTCAAGTCTTCATATTTAGCATCTGTTTCCATACCATTTATGAAAGAATCAGCAATTAATACAGAAACAGTGTCATTTAGAAATGTGTTGATTTCACTATTGGTATATTGTCCGTTGAAATAAGATGGTAATGGTGTTGCATAAGGCTCATTAAAATAATCAGTTAAGGGATTTGTTATAAGTCCCAGTTCACTATAGGATATAACGGAATAAGCCATATAAACAGGTTGAGGATAAGTTATGCCCTCAAACATAAAACTCTGAACTACCGATAGATCATAAGGACCAGCACCACATGCCGAAGCTGTAACGCTAAGATTTAAGTTGGTATTGTCTGCAATGTCTTTATGTGTACATAAAGTTGACCATCCTCCCTGAGAATATCCCATTAGGTATAATTTATCATTCCATGCTGCTTCAATTAATTCATTGTCTATCATTTCTTTTGTGGCAATAACCAGATTTTCAACTGATAATACTGTACTTTCCTTATGTAAATACGGATGTATAAATTGTTCTGATTTACCAAATCCTATATAATCAGGAATAAGCATTATATAACCAATTGAGGCTGTGCTTTGTAAATATTTAAACATTATGCTACTCAGGTTTTTCGTGGGAGCCTCGGCATGTGAAGTATTTGTGCCATTTTGAAAACTAATAATAGGAACACTTAAACCATCTGTTATTGGAATGCTTACCAATCCTGAAACCTCAATTTCTTCGCCTTTAAATATGGTTTTATATGTTACATTATAAACTTCAACATTATTATTGGCCAATGCTGTTAAACTTGATATTTCAGGATAAAAAACTTCAAGAGTTTGAAATAATGATTTAATGTCATCACTTGAGTATGAAGCAACTAATTCATGACTTACATATGTATCGTAAGTAATCGGTGGCTCAGGAACAGGATCGTTATTTTCATCTTTTTTACAGCCCGCAAGCAGAGTAATTACTAATAGAAATAAAATTACTAGTTTGTTTGTTTTATTGTTATTGATATAATAATTCATTTTGTATTGTTTAAATTTCACTAAAATTTATGAATGGGTATTGCAAATGTAGGCTTTATAAGTCAATCATTATTGCTATTATTGTTCTAAGAATTTGGTTTTTCTCTCAGCACACACTCATTTATGTTTATCAGCCTCCGGCTAATTTGCATTTATATCCTAATCCTTCTAAAATATTTTTTACTTTTTCTCTGAATTCGCCCTGTATTAGTATTTCTCCGTCCTTGATACTTCCACCGACACCACATTTACTTTTAAGTGTTTTACCCAAATCCTTAAGATCTTCTTCATTTCCAATAAAGCCTGTAATAAGAGTAACTTTTTTTCCTTTTCGTTGCTTTTTATCAAGGTAAATTTTGAGATTTTGATATTTTGCTTCAGGTGTTTCTACTTCGTATTCTTCATCAGAGTCGTATTCATAGCTAGTATTTGTAGAATAAACCACACCAGTGTATTTCTGTTTCTTTTTTGACATATAATTATGGTATTATTACGTTTAACGAAAGAGGGTTTACTTTTATACTTAATTCCTTTCCCAGTTTAAAAGCTTCTCCATCAATGTTTATTCTTCTGTTTTTAGTTTGCTTTATAATGATTTCAGATGCTGGAATAATTTCAACATGTGGAGAAAGGTGAATCGCTCTTAATAGTAATAGGTTGATAACTAAAGGAATTTCAACGAAAAATGGTTTTTTAACTATGCAAATATCAAGTTTGCCATCATTTAATTTTGCATTTGGTGCAATTGAAGTATTGTAACCAAATTGGTTTGAGTTAGCAATACTTATAAAAAATGCATCGGTATTTATTTCCTGTCCTGAGTCAAGAATAAGATTATAGTTTTTTGATTGATAACTTGGGTATTGTTCTGCTATAATTCTAAAGTATGAGAGGAACCCCCGTTTTTTACTTTTTGAGAATTGTTTAGCTACCATAGCATCGAAACCTAGTCCGGCAATACTGATAAATTGTTTTTCATTAATTGATGCTGTATCAATTTTCATGGTATGCCCCTTATTTATTAGTCTCAATGCTTTACTAACAGTTCTGGAAATACCCAAATGCCTTGCCAAACCATTTCCTGAACCACGTGGTATAATTCCAAGTATACTTTTTGTATTTATCATTTCACAGGCAACCTCATTAATGGTACCATCGCCACCAACAGCTACTATTATCTCAACACCATTATTAACGGCTTGTTTGCTTATCCCTGAAGCATGGCCTCTATATTTGGTAAACCGAATATCAATGTCAAATTCATCCTTATCAATTGCAGTAAAAATTGCTTTCTGAATATCTATTTTTATTCTGGCCCCGGATATGGGGTTAATTATAAAGACGATTCTTTTTTTAGACAAAACGGATTTTTTTTGTTGACAAATTTATTAAATCATGCTTAACAAAAGGATCTAATCTTATAATTTTGTTCTACGAACTACTCATAATTCACTACTAATTTTACACATGAGATATTATTTATTATTAATTGTTCTTTCTGTTGCTCTGCAAACCGCTTATTCTCAGTCGTGTCCTAAAAATTATTTCAGATCACCACTGGATATTCCATTGTATTTAAGTGGTACTTTTGGTGAGTTACGTTCAAATCACTTCCATTCCGGTATAGATATTAAAACTCAGGGTGTACAGGGCAAAAAGGTATTAGCCATTGCGGATGGTTATGTTTCGAGGATTAAGGTATCAGGTTCCGGATATGGAAAAACCCTATATATTACTCACCCTAATGGTTATGTGTCGGTATACGGGCATCTTAAAGTTTTTAATGATTTGTTACAAGAATTTATAATTGATCTTCAATATGAGAGGAAAAGTTATGCTGTTGAATCATTTCCAAATCAGGATAGATTTGTTGTGAAGAAGGGAGATATAATTGCATTTTCAGGTAATACTGGAGGTTCCATGGGGCCACACTTACATTTTGAGATTAGAGAAGAAGCAACTCAATACCCCATAAATCCATTGCTGTTCGAAAGTATTAAGGTAAAAGATTTTACTCGTCCCAAAATTTCTGGAATAGCCATTTATCCTGTTGGTGAAGAATCAACGATAAACGGAAGAAATGATACTGTTTTTTATCAGGTAGAAGGTTGGGGACCGAAGCATAGGTTGAAGAATGTGTCCAGTATAACTGTCAGTGGTAATATAGCTTTTGGGATTAATACTCATGATTTGATGAACGAAATCAATAATAAGAATGGAGTTTATGAAATTGATTTGGAAATAGATTCATCTAAAGTTTTTGGGATAAAATTTAATAAGTTATCGTTTTCAACCACACGTTATTTGAATAGCCTTATCGATTACAGTCATTTTAAAGAGAAAAAAGCGAGGTTTGTAAGAACTCAAATAGATACTAACAACAGACTGTTTGTGTATAAAGACGTGATTAATAATGGTATTTATAATTTTTCAGATACTCTTATACATAATATGGAGTTTATAGTCACCGATGCTTATGGAAATAAATCTAACTTAGTGTTTTCAATAAAATCCAATGACACAGTCCTTTTACAAAAACCGCTGATAACTAAGACAGGCACTCCATTCCTATTTTCTCAAAAGCAACTCATAGAAAAAGATAGTATTAGGGTGAGTTTTCCCGCTAATGCTTTCTATAGGTCGTTTAGTTTTGATTTTGGGCAAAGTGAAGGTAGTAATGATAATTTCTCCAAAATTTACCAATTACATAATCGCTTTATGCCTGTTCAGAAATATTTTACCGTTGCAATTAAACCAGATACAAACCTTGGAAATTTAAAGTCAAAATTGTATATTGCATACAGTCCTGATAATAAGGAGTATTGGTATGCCGGAGCAAAAATGAGTGGAGACTTTATAACTGCCAAAACTCGTCTGCTGGGTTTTTTTACTGTTGCGATAGATACCATTTCTCCTGAGATAATACCAATTAATATTAAGGAAGGGAAAAATATTTCAGGACAAAAGACCATAAAAATGCGGATTAAAGACAAGCAAACAAGTGTTTCATCATTTAATGCATATTTAAATGATAAATGGATATTAATGGAATACGATCCCAAAAATAATCTGCTGGTGTATAATTT